>ENA-OQAA01000068-OQAA01000068.1-human-gut-metagenome-genome-assembly--contig:-NODE-68-length-70704-cov-2.986554_pt1 | contig 70704 bp, 84 predicted proteins | sample MGYA00242489_ERZ504515 | MGnify/ENA primary metagenome ERZ504515 (study PRJEB26092, sample SAMD00036237) | human gut metagenome | host: Homo sapiens | study: EMG produced TPA metagenomics assembly of... | reverse complement strand
TTTCGCCCTCGGTTTTTGCGTAGGCGAAATCTGGACAATTCATTTCTGAGAATATACATAATCTTAATGAAATATACCAAGCACCTATTGCTAAATAAAGAACTGAACATTTATAGGTAGTCTTACTATTCATCTCATTTCCTGTTTACGCGGAACTTCTCGCAACCGTCTTTCAGGAAGCCTACAATCTGCTTGGCAGCGGCAATACCTGCGTTGATATTGGCTTCGGCAGTCTGGGCACCCATCTTTTTCGGTGTAGAGAAATAACGTCCGGCAAACTTGGCTGCAAATGTTTCATTGGCAGCAGGCATAATGTCGGTCATGTATTCAAGTCGGTACGCTCTTCCATCAGCTGGATAAGCTCGGCTTCATTGATGACTTCCTTACGGGCTGTGTTCACCAGCAGTCCACCTTTCGGCATCTTGTTCACCAATGCATAATTGATGGAATTCTTCGTTTCGGCAGTTGCAGGAATATGCAGGGAAACGACATCGCAAGTAGAGTAAAGCTCTTCAGCAGAACCACAGCCTTCACTCCATCCTTCTCGATTACTTCTTTCGGGCAGAAAGCGTCGAACGCATAAATCTCCATACCGAAGCCTTTGGCAATACGGCTACGTTGCGCCCCACGTTACCATAAGCGTGGATACAGTTCTTGCCATCAGTTCAGTACCGGAAGTACCGTTATACATATTACGGACAGCCATCACCATCAAGCCGAAAGCCAACTCGGCCACAGCATTGGAGTTCTGTCCCGGAGTATTCATTACACATACATTGTGGGCAGTAGCTGCTTCCAGGTCCACATTGTCATAACCGGCACCGGCACGCACCACAATCTTCAGTTCCTTGGCGGCATCCAGCACTTCAGCATCAATGATGTCACTGCGGATAATGATAGCGTTTGCATCTTTCACAGCCTCCAGCAGCTTGGCTTTTTCACCATATTTCTCCAGCAGCACGAGTTCGTAACCTGCTGCTTCTATTTCTTTACGGATACCGTCTACTGCCACTTTGGCAAACGGTTTGTCTGTTGCAACTAATACTTTCATAATTTCATGATATTAAAAAGACTCACCACAGATGACACAGATTATCACAGAGTTTAATCATAAAAACAATCTGTGCAAATCTACGTAATCTGTGGTGAAAAACAATATTATTAATGAAGTTTCTCAAATTCCTGCATGCAGTCAATCAAAGCCTGCACGCTTTCCTTTGGCATGGCATTATAGCAGGATGCACGGAATCCACCTACAGAACGGTGTCCCTTGATACCTACCATACCTCTTTCGGTAGCGAACTTCAAGAAGTCAGCTTCCAATTCCTTGTATTCGGGAGCCATCACGAAGCAGATGTTCATGCGTGAACGGTCTTCTTTGGCAGCTGTACCCACAAACATTTTGTTACGGTCAATTTCAGCATACAGCATATCGGCCTTTTCGATGGCACGGCGTTCCATTTCCTTCACGCCACCCTCTGCCTTAATCCAGCGCAATGTCTGCAGGGCTGCATAGATGGGGACAACGGGAGGAGTATTGAACATAGAGCCGCTATCCACATGCGTCTGATAGTTCAGCATGGTCGGGATATAGCGGGATACCTTACCCAGCGCGTCATTCTTCACGATGACGAATGTAACACCGGAAGGAGCCAGATTCTTCTGCGCACCACCATAGATACAGATATATTTGGATACGTCGATGGGACGGGAGAAAATATCAGAAGACATATCGGCCACCATCGGAACGTTTACGTCCAAATCCTCTTTCAGTTCCGTACCGTAGATTGTATTGTTGGTAGTGATGTGGAAATAGTCTGCATCAGCAGGCACTGTATAGTCCTTCGGAATATAAGTATAAGTAGATTCAGCGGAAGAAGCGACTTCAACTACTTCACCGAATGCCTTAGCTTCTTTCATGGCTTTCTTGGCCATACACCCGTATTCAGGTAAGCAGCTTTCTTTTCAAGGAAGTTGAAGGTACCATGCAGAATTCCAAACTGGCACCACCGCCCAAGAACAGTACCGAATATCCTTCGGGGATATTGAGCAATTCTTTGAATAATGCCACAGCTTCGTCCACAACGGGTTGGAAGTCTTTGGCACGGTGGCTGATTTCCATCAGTGAGAGGCCTGAGCCATTGAAATCAAGAATAGCTTGTGCCGTATTCTCAATCACCTCACGAGGAAGGATAGAAGGTCCTGCATTGAAATTATGCTTTTTCATTTGAAGTTTGTTTTGGTTATACAATTTCGTTCATTAATGTCTTTCGACTTTGCGAAATTACGGAAATATTTCTTCAAAACAAACCTTTCCTGATGAAATTCTATTTTTAAGCCGCATTTAGCTTACTTTTTAATGGTTTATACAAGATATATGCACCATTTTGTTATCTTTACTTATCAAGGATAATACTTTTAGAGAAACTAAAAGCAAGGCGGTTTCATTACTTCATATTCAAAAGAATAAGCGCAAATAAAATGAATATTTATAAGATAAATCACTTTGCTTCCTCGATAACAGTTTTCATTCCCTTGATTTTTTCACCGCGTACCAGCGTCAGCAATTGTTTCATTTTACTGCGGCGCACGGCTACAAAGCATAGTGTTCCTTTACGTCCACCTGCCCGACATCTTCACGCGCCATTCCTCCTTTCTTATACAAGAAGCCGACAATATCTATCTTGTTCAACTTATCCTTTTTCCCTTTACCTACATATAAGGTAGCCCATCGGGCTTGGCCGGTTTGGGAAGCGTCTCCGGAAACTCGTACATTGCGATGTCTTCAGAAATATACTCGGGTACCCGCTCCTCGGCATGCAGAACAAGATATGCATTTCCCGATGCCTCCCAACGGGCGGTACGTCCATTACGGTGTGTATAGGCTTCCTCGTTTACGAGGATGGTAATGCACCACATTCTCAATACCCGGAATATCCAATCCGCGGGCGGCAAGGTCTGTAGATATCAGCACAGCGCAACTGCCATTACGGAACTTGTAAAGCGCACGTTCGCGGTCGGGTTGCTCCATACCGCCATGAAACATGTCGCAAGGGAACTTCCTGGCTTTCAGGTACCCAACAACACGCTCCACGCTTTCACGATAATTGCAGAATACCAAGGTGGAATGATAGCCGAGGGTACAAAGCAGGTTATAGAGGGTCTCCAGTTTGTCCTTCTCCGGAGAAACAACCTTGTGCAGCCGCAGACGCGGAGCAAGGGCTTCCGGAGCAAGAAAATCAAGCTTCATGAACCGGGAGCCGGAAGAGGGGGTATCACCTCCTACTCCGGCAAATTGCGGTATTTCCTCTGCATCGGTGGCCGAAAGAAGCACACGCTTTTTCAGTGAAGGAAGCTGCCCGATAACCTCTGCCATCTCGTCATGGAAGCCGAACTCAAGACACTTGTCAAATTCATCTATCACCAGAGTGACGACAGTGGCGGCATTGAAATTTTCTTTCCTCAAATGGTCGCTCATACGTCCCGGAGTACCGATAATGACGGTGGGATGAATGCCTTTCATTGTCCGGTGTTCTTCCATGGCAGGGCGTCCGCCATAGCACTCATAGCTTTGAAAGGAGTTCCCATGGACTTGAACACAGTTTCTATCTGCAAAGCCCAATTCGCGTGAAGGTACTAGTACAAGAGCCTGCACACCTTGTATATCCGCTTTCAAGGTCTGTACCAGCGGAAGGAGAAAAGCCAGTGTCTTACCCGAACCGGTGGGCGAAAGAAGTACTAAATCTTTAGCTGATTGATAGGCTTCCTTAGCAGCCTCCTGCATCGGAGTAAGTTCTTGTATCTTCAAATTATGAAGTATATCCGAAAGTTCCATGAATATCTCTTTTTTAATCAATATGCAAAGATACGGATAAGAAGTCAGTTTCCATCAAAACAAAAACAGCTTTTAAGAAAGCTACCTAAATCATGACATGCCCGTCATACTAAAAAGGGAGACTCTCCTTATAGTTTCTGAAGCTTTTACCAAGCCCAATCGTCAGCACTATAAGTAGCTTCTACAGTCTTCTCTATCTCATTAGGCAGGTTACAGAAGAAGTCGATACCGGTTTCGTACTCCAAATTTTTAATAGAAACGGCATAAACCATAAATTCATCTTTTCCAGGTTTTTCTGGCAATAATTCAGAATGAGGGACTAAAAAAGCGATAGTATGATAAACCCCTGCCTTCTCGCTCAACAGAGCCATGTAATAATAGCTGGGGCAAATGAGTCCGCCAAGTGTCAGCCCGTCGGCATTGGTGGTGGGATAAAGCCCGTCATTGGCTTTCTTCACACCTGTGAAATTGGTAAGCAAACGGTCAGTAGTACCACCTTTCACGACATAAAGTTTGTCGTATGTGCCATTGATGGTGGAACGTCCCCAAGTCTGCACCTGCTTCTCAAGAGCCGCCCAATACTTTTGATTGAAACTCCCTATCTGTGGCGAGATATTACTGTAGTAGAAGGTCTGCTTATTGGCACTTTTACTGTACACGCGGTCTTCGCTGGCACAAAGATGCCCCTTGTCGTACCCATCGCTCTTATGCATGGATTCAGTCACCTCCACGCTGTTGTCAATATTGGGGTCGTCTTGATTCCACTCGTTGGCACGCTTCACGTTGTCTTGCGCAGTAATCGGGTCGAAACTGAATGCCACCCAAGCCGAATGCTTCTTGGAAGCGATGTATTCCAAAGAGAAATTGAGTACCTGCCCGGCACCTTCCTCATCAGACACGCCTGCATAGTATTCAATATATTGATTGGTTGCATTGAGAGCTGGGATTTCAAGATTGTCTGCTTTATTGTTATCAGCAATATTGGCATTTTTCACATCTATATCCTCAGAAGCCACATACTCTATGCCCACTTCATTACCGTGAATATAGCACGCGGAGCTTGCCCATCTGATAATGATTGTAGCGGTTGAAACGCACCCAATAGCACGTAGAGGGTTTCACCTCAACGCTTTCGCTGAAAGCATCGGCAGACGGGACGGCAGTAAGCCCTTCCAGCGACTCACTATTAACAGGAGCAAATGCGTAATTACGCCCGGTAAAAGCTTTGGACTGGATATAGAAAGGGGTGCCGATAGCCTTGGGCTTATACACGTTGAAACCATTGTCGCTCGACTCATAGCCCTTCATCACGTAAGTATCCGAACCCTGCTCGGTAGGTATTATCTCGGGAATGAGCGAAGCCTCTGAAGAATCATCACATCCAGCCAGCCAAATTCCGACCAGCAAAAGAAATAAGTAAGACAGTTTTTTCATCTATGTTTCTAAATTTGATTTTACGATACTAAGAATGCAAATGTGGTAATGGACAGTAAAGTCCATTACCACATTGTCTATTGCACAACCTCAGGAATTATTCCTTCACCACAAAGTTACTCATGTAGAATGTAGGAGCAAATCCAGGATCAGTATTACTTGCATAACGGAATGCCACATATACTTTCTTGCCCACATAGTCAGCCATGGAAGTACGCATTTCGATCTCTTTAGAGCTTGTAGGCCACTCGAACGACAACGGATCACTCCAAGCCGCTCCCTGCAATGCTGCAATCTTCTCTTCCTCAGTAGCAGTAGAAGCCGCAGGGATATAATTTTCGGACACATGTACAGACACTGCGTTCTCAATTTTGCCTCCATACAAATAGTCTGCCGAAGCAGTGAATACCATCTGTGGGGCAATAGCTTCGGTAAGATCTACCTCACCGGTTACAAGCCATGCCTCCGTATCGCGGTTACGCTGATAATAACCGCTTGCCTTGATACGGGTATAACCTGCACCTGCACTCCATACATAATTCATGCCATCAAGCTTCACATTCACAATCTGGGCATCGTTATGAAGTTCACCAGCAAAGTCATTGCTATAATACTCTTTTGCTTCCATCCATTTGCCGTCAGTCTTCAGGAATGCCATTTCAGCAGTTTCCGTTTCGGTATTCTTCTTCACCCATGCAGTGCCATCGAAGCCATATTCATCGGCCATCACATCATACTCCTTATTTCCGAAATAAACTACTGCCTTGACATCCCCGCTCTGTGCGTAAGGGAATGCATTCTTCAGATAAACGGGCAATACGGCATCAGCATCGCTCAAATAGTCCGAACCGGTAGAAACATAATCGGCAGGTTGCATCACACGGATACCGATACTTGCGCTTTCTTCGTAGGCAATCCAAGCCGAACCGTCATACTGGTAGAGAGCAGAAGCATTTGGCTTCACGTCTGATGCACGGGTAACGGCACGAGCAGGCATTTCAGCTTCTGATTCAGGAATCTCCTTATAAATATCCACACCCTCATAATACCCTGATACGGTACTTGTAAGTGACATATTCTTAAACTCTACAGTAGGCGCACACTCTGTAGTACTCTTATAACGGAAAGCAATGGCTATCTTCTTGCCTCGTAAGCACTCAGGTCAATATCACCGGAATTTACATAATTCCAATTCTTGCCTTCCGGCCATTGAGGTACATTCAGAGCCTTCCATTCAGCAGTAGCCACATCATCCACATAATCTTCCGAAGCCAGCAATTCAATAAAATCAGCACGATTGTTACCATTCAAGAAATTAATGGCAATATCTACCTTAAGAAGAGGAGCCTTCGCTTTTGCTAAATCTATAATAGGAGAAACCACCCATGCTTCCGATTCAAAATCGCTATCTCCTACATGAGCACTACCCTTCCAACCATATTTACCATCCACCTTCCATACATTAGTTAACGTGCCGGTAAGTTTCACATTTTGAGTAGTGAAACCGCCCTCGTTTCCATTGAACGACTCATTCATATAAATGCCCAACGTAGCATTCGGATAAGAACCGTATGAATAAGAGTTTCCTTTTTCATAGAAATTCAGCTTGATGATTTTGTCCTTTTCCACATTTTTTACATCAAATGCCTTACGGTCATAGTTGTAAGCAAAGCTCCAATCCCCACCTCGGGTATGGAAGTACTGATGTTGAAACTGTTAAACGTACCACTCTGATAGATGAACTTGCCATCCGGACGTTGCATAGTGAAACCTTTTTCCGTAGGAGTAAGTGTCATGATATGATTGGACACATCGCTGGTGATGAAACCATCCGCAATCTCTACCGGTTCACCCTCCATATAACCATACGTCTTATCCGGGTCTTTGAACTGACCGAAAGGAATCCAAGTATTGTCCTTCGTCGGAGCCACAATGACATAATTACCTCCTTCGGCATCAATAGAAGTTACTTTCTGGTATACCATTTTCACTGCACCGCCGCCTGTACTGGGCTCGGTCTCCGACCAAGCGTAATTCACTTGGCACACATCTCCCGTCTTCGGGTTCTTGATACCTTCCTTCAACAAAGCAGGAAGCTTCTTCAACGTAGAAGGGTGAGATATTTCACTACCATGCTTTCCCCCCATACTGTAGCGTAATTGTCAGAAGTAAGATCGAAAGTCTGAGCTTCGTTTATCTTCGAGAGATATTCAGGTTGCTCCTTGCCGATATTGTACTGCACCAGCACCTTGGAACCATCTGACAGATATGCGTAGAGCGAATCGACAAATGCAGGCAGATAATCTTCAGGAGCTACCATATCAGTAAACATCTTGGTTTTACCCAGCTGGTTCAATGCCGTAAGATAAGTCTGCCCCTCGGGATCCTTGGCGAGAGCTATCCTTGGTTCTTCGGCATAGAAGCTATTTTGCCATAATGGGCATCAGCCAATACGAGGGTATCGGTACTGACATCCGTGATGGTTTCTTTTTCATCAAATCCGGGGAAATTATCCTCGTTATAATCGCAGGCCCCAAGTGCAAACAGCGAAGCCAATGCGGTTCCTAATAATATATGTTTTTTCATAAATATGTTCGCTTAGAAATTCAACTTCAATCTTACAGTATAAGTACGTCCCCAACCATAGATAACACGTGTGGCCGTCTCCCAGTCATGGTTACTTCCATCGCGTGCATCGGCTATGTACTCTTGGTTGAACAAGTTGTTCACATTGCCGCTCAGTGTAGCACGAATCTTACCGAAGTCAAAGGTATATCCTGCACTTACATCAAATGTGCTCCATGAAGGAATCTCCCAAGGTTTTTCCACCACGTAAGCCTCTTTTTGAGTGGCTTGGCTCGCATCAATGTCATAATCGGCATAATTGCGTGCAAAGAAGTTCCAGTCTGCATTAAGACGCAAGCCTTTCATTGGGCGGAATGTCACTCCCAAAGCAGCTGTAGTCTGAGCAGAACCGCCCACCTGTACATTATCCATTTCAATGGTATACTTGTACTGATCTACATTACTCATATCTGTCACCACTTCACCACGCTATTCGCCATAATCTGGCCTTCAGTATTCATCATGAAGCCTTTCGCTGTCCCATTCCAGCGCCAGTCTCCCCAAGAGAACATACCGTTAACTTCCATCCAGCGGAAAGGCTTGGCAATAAAGTCAAGCTCTATACCCATGTGGTTAGCCTGCGCACCGGTCATGTTCATTGTCCAACGCTGGGAAGCCCCGTTTACGTCTTCATAGGATCCGGTATCATATAAAGCCTTGTCTTTCCACATAGTATAATAGGCGTTTACATTGGCTGAAAAATACTGGCTACGATATCCATAACCTAATTCGAAAGAGTAAACTTTCTCATTCTTAGCATCGGGATTACGCTCATGTGAACTCTGAGATTGATGAAGGTATTATCAAAAATAGGAGCACGGCTGATAAATCCGGTATTGAAGAATACGTTATTGTAATCATCAAGGTTGTAATTCAAACCAGCTTTCACATTGCCTCCCAAATAATGCTTCTTCGAAGACAGCTGTTTGTCACCACTATAATAAAAACGGTCTTTACGCCAATAACTGGTATTTGTAAGACCACCTGAAACAAATGCACTCACTTTATCTTTATTATACTCCAATTGGGCAAAACCACCTTCGTACATCACAAAACCGTCGTAGTCACGACGAATCACATCTCCTACTCCCAACTTCTGGTTTACCCAGGAGGTGACTCCACCATTCACACTATTCTCAGCCAATACACTCTTACGGTTATAAGAGTCTACATAATACTGCCCTCCAAAAAGATCGGTAATGACATTCTTGTGCAAACCTTTATAATAGCGGAAGTCAATACCACCATAGAAATCAAAGTAATCACCAAACTTAGTGGTATAAGTAGAAATCAATCCTGTCCAGAAATGGTCGTTCGAGGCTTTGTTCATAATCATCAGCGAACCTTTATAACCGGGCATTCCACTCACATTCACCGGATTAGTATAGTTATCTGCATTAAGCTTATCCACAGCATCATAATCAAAAGTACCATCAGGACAACGGAACTGAGTGTTCACCGTACCATCACTGGCCGTACCGTACCAAGAGCTGGTGTACCCCGTTACCCCCGTACCACTATAGCCCGCACCAGTACCGATAGACATATAAGCTGCTGTACTGAGGCTTGACTTATGGTTGATTTGCCACAAATGATTAAGAGACATCTGGGGCTTATGGTATTCGTTACGTGAAGAGTTCATCACTTGTCCATTGCGATAACCGAAAGTAGAGTTGTAACGATAGGGACTTTCCTCACCCATCCATTGTTTTACACGCTGATACTCCTTGATATTCAAACCATTTGCCATATTACGCTGATTATGCCACTGAGGTGCTCCAAAAGCTGTAAATGAAAGTTGATGGTTGTCATTGATACGTTTTGCAATACTCATGAACCAAGTGTAGGCCTCGGATTCCGTACCTTGAATATAACCGTCGCGTTTATCTCTGGCACCCAATAAAGTAAAGGCCCAACCATCTTTTGTCAGACCGGAAGAGACACTGAACATCACTTTACTGTAGCCGTCATTACCCATGCCGTAAGAGATGAAGCCTCCTTTCTTGGCATCAGTAGTCTTGGTTATAATGTTTTGTGAGCCACCTACTGAAGGAGTTGACACCTTGCTGGCACCAAGTCCACGTTGTACCTGAATACTGCTGGCCACATCAATCAAACCACCCCAGTTACTCATGTATACTTCTGGTTTTCCATTCCGTTCATGGGTACACCGTTAATCATCATAGCCACATATTCTGACTTAAAACCACGAATCTTTATGTTGGAATCACCAAAGCCACCTCCCTCATTAGAAGCATAAACACCCGGAGTAGATTTCAAGATTTGCGGTAACTCCTGAGAACCTATCTTATCTTCAATAAATACGGGGTCGACAGTAGATACTGCAACCGGAGTCTTGCGTGCCACAGCAATAGACGATGTAATCACTACGTCCTTCAGCATCACAGCATCCGGTTCCATTGGGATAGCACCCAAATCCACAGAAGCGCCCTTCTGCGTAATCTTCTTCTTCTGGTCTTTATAACCCACGTACTTGAATAGTAATGTCGCATTCGAAGCAACGCTTTGCTTGAAATAGCCATCAATGTCGGTCACCGATCCTTGTGTAGTACCTTCCACCATGACGGCGGCACCCACTAACGGTTCACCTGTTTCTGAATCAACAAGCTGACCTCTCACTGTAGTCTGAGCAAATGCAGCGGCACTAAATACCGACAACACTGCAACCAACAGGAATTGAATTAGATGTTTTCTCATAATTCTGTTTTTTGTTATAGATAGTGTTAATTAAACATTAATTTATGTTTTAAGTCGCAAATATAACTAATAAAAACGAGATTAATGTTATATTTATGTTACATTTTTTGAAGGTAGAAAGGCTTTTTTGAGATATTTTTAAACAAAAAAGCCCTGCATTCTACAGCAGGGCTTTCGTATTGTCAACAAGTAAAAGAATATACTTTCAAATTCGCACCGAAATCAATCATTCATGAGCTTTCTATAACGTACACGGTGGGTTCTTCTTTCCCAAGACGTTTCTGTTTATTTTCCTCATATTCTGAATAAGAACCTTCAAAGAAGAACACATTGGAGTCTCCTTCGAAAGCGAGGATATGCGTACAGATACGGTCAAGGAACCAACGGTCGTGACTGATGACCACAGCACATCCGGCAAAGTCCTCCAAACCTTCTTCGAGGGCACGGAGCGTATTCACGTCGATGTCATTGGTGGGCTCGTCCAGCAACAGCACATTACCTTCCTCCTTCAGGCAGAGCGCCAGATGCAAGCGGTTGCGTTCACCACCGGAAAGCACCCCACAGAGCTTTTCCTGGTCGGCACCGGAGAAGTTAAAACGGGACAGATAGCGCGTGCATTAATGTCGCGCCCTCCCATGCGAATCAGATCGTTTCCGCCGGAAATGACCTGATATACGCTCTTGTTGGGGTCGATATCCTTGTGCTGCTGGTCCACGTAGGCAACCTTTACGGTCTCCCCCACCTCGAATTCGCCTTTGTCTGCCTTTTCCAGTCCCATGATAAGACGGAAAAGCGTAGTCTTACCGGCACCGTTAGGGCCGATGATACCCACGATACCGTTGGGTGGAAGCATGAAGTTGAGGTCATCGAACAACAGTTTGTCACCGAACGCCTTTGCCACATGCTTGGCTTCAATCACCTTATTACCCAGACGGGGACCGTTCGGATAAAGATTTCCAGCTTCTCTTCCTTCTCCTTCACATCCTCGTTCAGCAATTTGTCGTAGGAGTTCAGACGCGCCTTTCCCTTTGCCTGACGGGCTTTGGGAGCCATGCGCACCCACTCCAGCTCGCGTTCCAGCGTCTTGCGGCGCTTGCTGGCGGTCTTTTCCTCTTGCTCCATGCGCTTGGTCTTCTGTTCCAGCCAACTGGAGTAGTTACCTTTCCAGGGAATACCTTCGCCACGGTCCAGCTCAAGAATCCAGCCGGCAACGTGGTCGAGGAAGTAACGGTCGTGCGTTACGGCAATCACCGTACCCTCGTACTGCTGCAAGTGTTGTTCCAGCCAGTCGATGGATTCGGCATCAAGGTGGTTGGTGGGCTCGTCAAGAAGAAGCACGTCGGGCTTCTGCAACAATAGGCGGCAAAGGGCCACACGGCGGCGCTCACCACCGGAAAGATGTTCTACGGACTGGTCTTCGGGCGGACAACGGAGGGCGTCCATGGCGCGTTCCAGCTTGCTGTCAAGGTTCCAGGCATCGGTCGCGTCAATGATGTCCTGCAACTCGGCCTGGCGGGAGAAGAGCTTGTCCATCTTGTCCTGGTCCTCATAATATTCGGGCAAGCCAAACTTCTGATTGATTTCCTCGTATTCTGCCAGCGCGTCCACAATGGCTGCACGCCTTCCATTACAATTTCCTTTACGGTCTTGGTGGGGTCGAGGTACGGTTCCTGGGCCAGATACCCCACAGAATATCCCGGCGAGAACACCACTTCGCTGATAGGACTTATCCAATCCGGCGATAATCTTCAGCAGGTCGATTTACCCGAACCGTTCAGACCGATGATACCGATTTTTGCCCCGTAGAAGAACGAGAGGTAAATGTTCTTCAGTACCTGCTTGTTGTTCTGCTGAATGGTTTTATTCAGCCCAACCATAGAAAAGATAATCTTTTTATCGTCTACTGTTGCCATGTATTTAATGATTAATGTTCAGTGATAATGATTAATATCAAGGATTGATGGGGACAAAGATAAGAAAAAAGATGATATTATTTTGCAAATTTCAAAAAAGTATCTATCTTTGCACCCGCTTAACAGCAATGAAGGATTGAATCGCTAGCTCAGCAGGTAGAGCACAACACTTTTAATGTTGGGGTCTTGGGTTCGAGCCCCAAGCGGATCACTCAAACAAAAAGCAAAACAATGAAAACCGCTGATAATCAATCATTATCAGCGGTTTTTCTTTTTATCCATACCGCAAATTGAAGCAGAATACCGCATCTTACTGGAGGTGAAATAGGTGGACTTAATTTCCACATAAGAACAAGTCCACCTGATTGGATTATATTTCACTGATTCTCTGCGTTTTGCATAAAACAAACTCTTTTCAAAACATGTATTTTTACACCATCAAAAAAAGAAGAGTATGGCAATGCAAAGAAACTATTTTACGGTATTGTTTTTCCTGAAGAAATCAAAGCTGCTAAAAAATGGAGAAGCACCAATCTGTATGCGTATCACAATAAACGGAAAACGTGCAGAGGTACAAATCAAGCGAAGTATAGATGTTACAAAATGGAATACGCAAAAAGAATGCGCGATTGGCAGGGAAAAGAAGTATCAAGAAATAAACCACTATCTTGATACGATAAGAACTAAAATCCTTCAAATTCACCGTGAACTTGAGCAGGACGGTAAACCTATTACAGCAGATATTATAAAAAATATCTATTATGGAGAACACTCTACTCCCAAAATGCTGCTTGAAGTATTCCAGGAACACAATTCGGAATATAGGGAATTAATGAACAAGGAATATGCCGAAGGTACTGTACTTCGATACGAACGTACAGCAAGATATTTGAAGGAGTTTATCAGTGAACAGTATAAACTGGCTGATATTCCATTAAAATCAATCAACTATGAATTTATAACCAAATTCGAACATTTCATTAAAATACAGAAAAACTGTGCGCAAAATGCGACAGTGAAATATCTGAAGAATTTAAAGAAAATCATCAAAACTGCATTGATAAAGAAGTGGATAACTGATGATCCGTTTGCAGAAATACACTTCAAACAGACCAAGTGTAACCGTGAATTCTTAAACGAAATGGAACTTCGCAAAATCATCAATAAAGATTTTGATATTCAACGATTACAAACCGTAAGGGACATATTCATCTTCTGTTGCTTCACCGGTTTGGCTTTCACAGACGTAAAGAATCTGAAAAAGGAACACCTTGTACAGGCTGATAATGGTGAATGGTGGATAAGAAAAGCAAGGGAAAAGACCGATAATATGTGCGACATTCCATTGTTGGATATACCAAGACTTATTTTAGAGAAATATCAATCAAATCCAATCTGCAATGAAAAAGGATTATTACTTCCTGTTCCCAGCAACCAACGAATGAACAGTTATTTGAAAGAAATAGCTGATGTATGTGGTATTCAGAAGAATCTTTCCACACATATTGCAAGACATACATTTGCATCACTGGCTATTGCAAATAAGGTTTCCTTGGAATCCATTGCCAAAATGTTAGGACACACGGACATTCGTACAACTCGTATTTATGCCAAAATAATGAATTCTACCATTGCCAATGAAATGAAAGTACTGCAAAACAAGTTCGCAATATAATTTTCAACCATTATTTCATTTCTTACAGCAAATATCGCCCTTTGCCACTGACTGTGAAGGCGGCCCTGTCGGGCTGGTTGGCTGAAAAAAATCATCTCGCTTCGCTCCGGTATTTTTTTCCGCCAAGCCTTGCACCGGTCATTGGCAAAGAACAGCCGGGCCAGTAAGAAATTGAAATACTGGCTCCACGGAGCGTCATGTCTAATTTAAATAAAAGAATATGACTGAAGAAGTTGAAAAGAAGGTATGTGAAGGTACAGTAGCAGACCTCATGAAAGACAAGACCGGAAAACAGACGGTTGTCACGTTGACAAGAAAGAATGCTTACCGAGTGAAGAAAATCAGAGAACAAGGGACGGATAACGAAGCCGTCCTTTTTCATTTCCGTAAACGCTGTACGGGAATGGGCTCCTATGTACACACCATCGAAACGGCAGACGGGGAAACAGAACTGCATCCAAATGAATTTGAAAAATGGGAAGCTGTGGAATTCCTGTATCCCGGCTATCTGGAAGACCTGCTTGATGCTGCATACAACGCATACAGATGGAGTTCCTTCGAACCTGAAGCAAGGGCGGAAACAGACATCATGCAATATGAAAAACAACTTGTAGAGGATCTGAAACTGATTCCGGAAGAAAAGCAGAACGAGTATGTCAGTGCATACCATAGCAAGTTCTCTGCCTTGCTGGGCAGTCTCTCACGATGTGCCAGTCCGATGGTGACAGGGCCTGCCAAATTCAACTGTCAGCGCAACAACAAGGCCTTGGACGCATACCAGAACAGATTTGATGAATTTCATGACTGGCGTAACCGCTTCAAGGCTGCCATGGAAAGGATGAAAGAGGCTGCCAAACCGGAAGAACAGAAGCAGGAAGAGGCATGGAACCGCCTGAAGCGTGACATTGCAAGCAGCGCACAGACCATTCATGATATTGATACCGGTAAAGCAAGAGGATACAGCCGTGCCTTGTTTGTCAGCAGTATCCTTAATAAAGTAAGCACCTATGCAGGAAAAGGAGAAGTGGAAATCGTACAGAAAGCGGTGGACTTCATTACAGACTTCAATGCGCAATGCAAAAAACCGGTTATCACTCCGCGGAACCGTTTCTTCCAACTGCCGGAAATGGCACGCCAGGCCAGACTGAAACTTCAGGAAATCAGAGAACGGGAAAACCGTGAACTGAAATTTGAAGGCGGAACGCTGGTATGGAACTATGAGGCAGACCGCCTGCAAATCCTGTTTGACAGTATTCCGGATGACCAGAGGCGCAAGGAACTGAAATCATACGGTTTCAAATGGTCACCGAGATACCAGGCATGGCAACGGCAACTTACACAGAATGCCGTATATGCAGTCAAAAGAGTGTTGAACCTTCAAAACCTATAAGACATGAAAGACCGATTGAAATATGTAATCGATTCCCGCTACTTCGACGGAACATGCCTGACAAGTATGAGTGACGGATTCCATAATGACTATGGTGGGGAAACAATCGAAGAACTGCGCATACGGGAAAACAATCCCTATCTGAAAGCCGTAACACCTTTTGATATAGACAAGAAGCTGCGGTTATACAATCAGTCCCTGTTTGAACCGTTCAAGGAAATCACCGAAGAAGACTACTATGAGCTGCTGGATGTACTGCCACCCTTGCGCATGAGACAAAACTCGTTCTTTGTGGGAGAACCGTATTACGGAAACATGTACTCTTTCTGCTTTACCCGTCAAGGAAGATATTTCAAGGGCCTGCGCTCCGTACTTACTCCGCAATCCGAACTGGACAATCAGATAGACCGTCACATGGAAATCATCAACCGGAAAGCCGTGATTTCAAAAGAGGAAACAAGCAAAACAATCAGCGGAACCAGACTCATTCCCTATTATTTTTCACTGGACGGAAAACAGTCCGTATTCATCTGCAACCTTGTCATCCAATCAGATTCCAGACAAGCAAGGACGGACATGGCGAATACCCTGAAAAGTCTTCGCCGGAACCATTATCAGTCTATAAAGGAAAAGGACATTACGAAACTCCGGACGAACTGATAGACCATGTATCAGGAAAGAAGCTCACCCTTGTTTCCGACGGACATTTCTTTCAATATCCTCCCGGCAGGGAATCCGCAACTTTCATCGGACACATCAAGGAGACATCAGAGGAATTTCTTTTCCGGATCTATGACCGTGAATATTTCCTGTATCTCCTTAAAAGACTGAGGACCGTGAAAAAGGAATCGGCACAGGAACAAATAAATATCAAATCATAACATTCAGGGGAATGCGGTAGAATGACTGCCGTATTCCCTCATAAAAACAATACAAGTATGAACAAATCGAACACTCTATACTGGGAAACAGCCACAGAACCGGCTGAACGTATTGAGGTCAGACTCGTCCTGAACAGTTATATCGACAATGATAATCTGTATGTAGGACTTGAATCCCGGTCTAAGGAGAATCCGGAATGCTGGGAATCCTACACGGACATCACCGTCAACCTCAATTCCCTTCCCCCGTTCCATGCCTATGTGGACAACCGAGACTGCAACAGACATGTGCATGATTTTCTGACCAATAACAGAATTGCAGAACCTGCCGGATTTGAATATCAGGATTCAGAATGTTCCGCTTCAATCCTGACAGGTTGAAGGAACTCGCACCCGAACAGTTCAAGACAATCAGCGCCAAACTGCCACCACAGGATGACATGATAAAGGACATCATCTATCAGGAAAGACATTTCCCTTTGAGAACTGTTCAAGACATTCACGGAATACATCTTGTTTCAAGCAAGGAACTGGAAGAATCTCTGATCGAAGGAGTACGGAACCTGGATGCTGCGGCAAATGAACTGCTGGATGGCATCTGCCTGTTCTGCTCCACACAGGAACTGCGCTATCTTACGGATGCAGACTGATAGAAACAATCTACGCACAATAAAAAGGAGGAACAAATATGAAAACCGGAGACATTGTATTTCTGAAACGTCCCTTTAAGGGATACCGTGCCGTCGAACTGATGGAAAGACTGGAATGCCGCTGGCTGGTCAGGATTGTCGAGAGCGGTCTTGAACTGGAGGTATATGAAGATGAACTTATATCAGAATTTTAATACGAATAAAGTGTTATGGAAAAATATCAGTTTGCATTCCATTCGGAAATAATCGGCTATACCTCTCCTCATATCGGCGAGGTCAGAAAAGCCATACACAGAAAAGTGGAAAAGGAAAAGTCTGCCGCCATAAAGAATGATATTGAGCTGCACATGTACAAGGTGCATGACGGCATACCGGTTCTCCTTAACACCTGCTACCTGTATGATGAAAAAGGATGTATGGTACACGGAAGTATCAAGGGAACCAAGGATATCTGCTTGAGACATGGAGATACCATACAAACAGACATTCCAAAGGTTTCAGTTCCACAAGAATCAGGCCCTGCACGACAAGCAGGCTTTTTCGTTTGTATAACTCTTAAAATCAGGAATCATGAACCAGACATTACAACTTACAGACTATATTCCACAGTATGTAAGCCTCTACTACGTGGACTACCGGGATGACCTTGATGAGCATGAAGACATCCAGGAGGAATGCATCCGTTCCAACAATATGGAAAAACTCTATGAAAAGGCATACGAATGGTATGAGGAACAGGAAAGCTCAAACATGCACGACTATCTGGAGGAGACAAGAAAGAACATGGAAGCGGACAATTTAGCCGGAGAGTTTGAAGAGCATGAAGATGAAATCAGGGAACTTATCTACGACCGGAACGATTCCGACCCGGTAAAGGACCTGATACGCAACTCATCCGTCACTAATTTCTTCTATTCGCTTGGAGTGGAAATCAGCGGATATCTGACCGGTTGTTCACTGCGGGGAGAATCAGTCACCATGGCCTGCCATAAGGTACGTCGCGCACTGCATCTGAAAAAGGGGCAGTTTGACGAGAAGATTGAAGACTGGTAGAGAATGCCACATACGGCGGAGAACTGCGCATCTACTTCAACGCCATGTTTGACAGGCTCATCAGCAAAGACCCTGAGAACGATTTCAAGAGCATCCGTTTCCACGGGAATGTAGTGGTGGCTATTGCCGACAGCCGGAACGGTTCCGGACATCATGTACGGATTCCGCTGGACATCACATTTCCTTTCCGAAGGGAGAACCTGTTTGTCGATTCACAGGTACACTATTCCTATGCCAATGAAGTCTGCGGCATGACCAATGACTGGTGCGATTCCACAAAATGGGAAACGGGCATGATACCTTTTACCGGATCTGTCCGAAAAAGCCGGATGGCTGAATACAAGAAACAGGAAGCCGCTTATGAGCAGACATTCCGAAGCGGGAAATGCACCTTCGGTGACATGAACTACAAACGCCACAGTGACGTGCGATATTCGAATGAGTATCCTGCCGGATGCAGATGCCCTCATTGCGGTACTTTCTGGATTGACTGAAAAAACATTTACCAACCAATAAATTCAAACGATATGAAAATCTGCTGTTCACAAGAGCATTACGACAAGGTCGTACAGTATGCAAAATCAATCAATGACAAGACACTGGAAAACTGTCTTGAACGTCTAAAACAATGGGAGAAGAACGAGAACCGTCCATGCGAAATCGAACTCTATTACGACCATGCGCCGTATTCGTTCGGATTCTGCGAACGTTATCCGGACGGAAATACAGGCATTGTCGGAGGACTACTGTATCATGGAAATCCGGACGAATCCTTTGCCGTCATCATGGAACGTTTCCACGGATGGAGCATACATACTTAATTATAAAAAGGCGAAACAGTGAGGATGTAAATTAAACTGTGTTGCAAAGTTAATATTTTACTCTTTACTGATACAGTTTATTTACATCCTCCTAGTGTATGAGAGAATACGTTCAAACTTTATTAAGTTGCATATGTAAAATTGGATAAGCTTTTCCTTCACTATCCAGTTCAGAACGTTTTACCACAAAGAATCCCATATGCTGGTAGAACCTACGGCTTGTACATTCTGCTCATTTACATCTACCTTATATGCTTGCAAGTTCTTTATGGCATACATTATCAGTTCCCTGCCAATACCTTCTTTCCTATAGTCGTTATGTACGAACAACATTTCAATATTATTCTCTGCTACACCTATAAAGCCGACCAAACGACTGTTTTTCTCAAATCCATATAAAGTAACATATTGAAAGTAAGTAGGAAGATTTTCTTTGTAGAACAAAAAGTCTTCCTGTTTCAGAAAATCATGTGTGTTCAATACTGCACTTTCCCATATATCCAAAAGAATTGGGTAATCTGTTTCTTTGATTTTTATAATCATAATAAAATATTTTATCTTTTATTTTCTTCTATTATACTCATCCCAGAAGTCCTTTCTCCAGCATTTCCTTGCGAAGAAGTTCTTTTTCAACCTCTGTCATGTCTGCCAGTTTCAATCTGTGTGGGTTCTGTTTCTGGTAAGCCTTGACATCTTCAATCACATTCTGAAAATCATAAAGGAACTCACGAGAAGCATCATGTCTTCTGTAGATTTCAATAGCTGCCTCCAGGACTTCTACAATGCAACCGTCATCTCCATGGAACACGGTTGCCGGAATGTCATCAATGATACATTTTCTAAGTAATTCAAGTCAATCTTTCATATCATTAAAATTCTAGACTCTTCAGTAATTCAGGTTATTTATCTGTTTCTTTGACAGGTGTACAATCCAAGTTGATTCTTCTGTAGCTTCCAACTTGAAGATTACAGGGCATTAACTATCATTACAACTAAATATAGCTACACCTGGTTTCTTTATCCAATCTCCAAAATAGAAAGTTTCCTTTTGAAACACCATGAGCCAAAGCAAATACATACTGATAAACAGCTTTCCACGCTTCATCGCAAAAAATATACGACTTTGCATAATCGGTAAAAAACTATCCTTATTTCAACATCGGACATTTGGTCAATCCCTCTACTCCGTATTCTATGGCCCAACCCTCTTTTATAATCTTTCTTAATACGGTTATTTTTACTTTTCTCATAATGATATTCTTTTAGTTGATACGTACTATTAAAATCTTCATACATTTGATTCTGTCACAAAATGTCACAAAATTAAATGTATATCAGAATATTTTTAGATGTGTAAAACCATCCCAGATGATTAGAGTTGAAATAAAACCAAGAACCAATTTAGTTCCAGTTGTATAAAAGTGTTCCGTTTAATGTTCCTCCAACTTACTGATGGCTTTTACAAGTTCTTTAGCTGGCTAGAATGATAGGCTTTTGTTGCTTTTGTCATATAACGATAATTAAAAAAATCACCTGCAAATGTAGTCATTTCCAGAATATAAAAAAATTATCACGCATCCTCATTTCTTGCTGCAAAAATAGCTGTTTGCCGCGCAACTCCCGCAAGGCGGCCCTGCCGGCTGATTGTCTGGAAAAAAATCATCCTCGCTTCGCTCCGGTATTTTTTTCGCCAAGCCTTGCAGGGATGCGGACAAACAGACAACAGGGACAACAAGAAATAAGAATGCCTGTACCTTACAGGCAGACAATGTATAACAATAAATATCAGAAGTCATGATTACAGACCAGAAGACACAGAACAGGCTTCACGCGGAGACCGGAACAGAACTGTTCTCCATCAGACAAAGGAAGGAAGCCGTCATAAGGATGCTGGACATTCTGAAAGAGACTCCGGAATACCTGCAGGTTATGAACCATATACCGGCTTATGCATGGATGACGATACGTCAGAATGGTGGAATTCGGAAGAATCGGAAAATTTCATGAACTCACTCCTGGAAGTGATGGAAAGCTATACTCCGGACGGATACAGGTTCGGACCGAAATCCGGCACGGCCGACCTTTACGGCTACTGGGAAAGCAAGACCGGGCGGACAACCCTCTTCCATCTGCTTTTCAGTCTGGAAAGCGGATATGAATGGGGAAAAGGTCTTTCCCATGAGAAAACGGACGCATTCTACAAGGAAATAAAAGAGAAATTTCATGGAGAGGGATTCGACACGGACAGAACCGGCTGTACATCACAGGCCATGTATCTTGTAAAAGGAAAAACACGCCTGTACGTGCATCCGATGGAAATAAGCGGCTACTGTGAAACACTGCATATTCCACAGATTACAGCCATACTGAAAAAAGGAGGCCGTACATTCCGTCTTGTAAAGGATACGATAGCGGAAGAGGTGTATTCCTTCACCGATGAAGAAGAAATGGAATATTACCGTGCCAGATACGGAATGTGCATCCACCGGAATATACTGGATGCCTTCAGCAACCGCCGGGCAGGGAAAGAGGACATACTTTCCATGATGGCATCACGGATAAATGTGGCGACGACATCACATCTGCACGGTATCGGATATGATTCGCCTGCATACAGGTTTGTGCATGAGGCATACGACAGACTGGTAAACAACGGAAAGCTGAAGGAGAATGTCCGGGAAATCGGTTGCTGCAACATCATAATGGCCATTTCAAATACCAACGCAATATGAGACTGAATTACAATGATATGCTGCTTCTGGCAATATGGGAATACAACAGGAGACAGGACGAGGATCTGACCCTGGAACTGTTTCAGGAAACATTCGGACAGGTTCCCGGCGCACATTTCCATGACAAATGGGTGCATTATTACAACAAGAACCTGCTGATGATGGCCGCCTATTTCAGGGGTGAGGAAGAAAACGGCCAGAAATTCTGTGATATGATCACCCGACAGGTTGAACGCTATACACAAAACAGGAGGAGAACAGGATGAATACAAAGATACGATATGACCTTGACAGTCTTGAACTGGCAAACGGTGACTTCGGGTATCCCATTACAGAAAAGGAAGTACGGAAAGTGAACCGTATGCTGGAACTGATTGAGAATGCCCGAAGCAGGCAGATGTGCCCGACAGAAGGAGACTGCGTTGAATTTGTCTCACGTTCGGGTGACTATTTCGGAAAAGCTCATATAGAACGGATAACAGGCAAATATGCGGATATATGCCTGATACCGGAAACGGTATTCTGTTTCGATGACATGGGAAAAGCCGCCTATGATACCACCGGAAGTCCCTGGACGCAGGTCAATATCCGGAACATGAAACCCGCAGGTACTGAAATCCGCATATTCAGGACATGGGGATTCGGGAAGCGCAGCAGTACGGGCAGTCTAAGGTTCGATGCTCCGGTCAGGAAATGGGAATACAGAGAACCAAATCCGTTATATGACGGTTACACCACCCGTAACTGGTTCCGCTATCATATCATGAAACACCGGGACAGGGAAAGGACAGGCGAATACACCTTCCGCAGCGATTCATTCACGCTGTACAGCCGGAGCGAGCTGGACGAGCTGACCGCAATCCTGAAAGGCAGACTCTACAAGGGAATCCTGCCTGACTCTCTTGTACTTTGGGGATACCGCATGGATATTAAGGAAATATCACGTGAGCAGTGGAACGGTATGGGACAGCACGGACAAATCCGCATGAAATTCATGGGATACGGTCCGGTCAGAATACACACGGACAATGAAAACCATACCGTAACAGTATACAGAATCAACGACAGTCTATAACCAATTATAAAATAAAGGAATATGGCACGATATGAAATCTCCAACGAAGTCAGGCCGCTCGACAGGCTCATCACAGGCTTTGCCTCCTCATGCGGCTATGAAATACAGACCGTATTCAACGACCTGCTGCGTTTCATCATCCACGGTTTCTCTCCTGGAGCACCGCCAATAAGCAACTGGAAATACAAGCGTCAGCAAAACGCCTCGTTCATGGAAATGACAGCCGAATGGACACGTATCATGCAGAAACAAATCGGCAGGTCGGGCTGGTTCGACGCTTTCGGTGAACTCCACATGGCCTACTGCTCAAAACCGGGACAGCAGGCAAACGGACAGTTCTTCACGCCGTCACATATCTGTGAACTCATGGTCATGTGCGCGGCAGGTAAAAAAGAGACCGGACAGAGGATGGGAGACCCTACATGCGGCAGCGGAAGGCTCCTGCTGGCATACCATGCGCACAATCCGGGAAACTATCTGGTCGGAGAAGACATCAGCCGGACCTGCTGCATGATGACCGTATGCAACATGCTCGTCCACGGATGTGTCGGGGAAGTGATCTGTCATGACAGTCTCCAGCCGAAGGCATTCACTGACGGATGGAAAGTCAACCAGGCTCTGCCCTTGACGGGAATACCTTCTATAAGACGCATGAAGGAAGAGGAATACAGGAATCCTCTTCCGGAAAATATCGGACGCTTCAAAGAGGCAGTCCGTATCATCAACCTATTGGACAAATAATTACCAACCATTTAAAAATATAAGTATGGAAGCTTTAGCAACATTGAACAATCAGAGACAGTTTGATTTCCAGAACAACGGAATCGAAGTAATGGACCTTGAAACACTACAGCGTACCTACAAGGAGAACGACATCTACGGCAATCCGGTAAGGGGAATCTACCACTACCAGGTCATCCAGCGTATGACGGACATCTGCCGCCGTCACAACCTGAACTATGAGGTGGAGGAAATCTTCGCCGCCCAGAACAAGAACCGGACACAGCCCGGAGTGGTCATTCTGCCGCAGGTGGAACAGACCTATGGAGAGAAGGCGGTAGAGGCACATGTACTGCGAAGAATCTTCACGACCATCCGTATTCTGAACGGGGATACCGATGAACTGACAACCACACTCGTGGTAGCCTACCATCAGGACGGTATCCAGGCGGCAATAGGTCCCTGCGTACGTATCTGCCACAATCAGTGTATCCTTTCACCCGAACGAAGCGTTGCCAACTACGGTAAGGACAAGGTGACTACCGAGGAACTGTTCGGGAAGGTGGATGACTGGATGCGGAATTTTGAGCGTGACATGGATGCGGACAGAAGCCGAATCCAAAGGCTCAAGGAAAAGGTGTTGACACCCGGTGAATTATACATGATCATCGGTATGCTGACGGCTCTGCGTGTATCCCATGACAGTGCAGACAAAAGACTGGCATCACAGGTGGACACCTATCCGCTCAACCAGGGACAGATTTCCGTGTTTACGGAAGAACTGCTCAAACTCTCACTTGAACAGCCACGCATTACAGCGTGGGATGTCTACAATGTAGCGACAGAAATCTACAAGCCTGGAAAGACTGATTTTCCTGCCATGATTCCACAGAACGGAGCAATGGCCGATTTCCTGCTTTCATATAACCAGAATTAGAACCTGAAACCGAATACGACAGGCCCGGTTCCGTCACCAGCGGAATCGGGTTTTGTCATTTATCAACCCGAATAATCAGATAAGATATGGCGGCAAGTAACAGAATAAAGGCTGAAATGTATATCCTTTTCAGCTGCAACGCATGGCACGAATACAGTTCATTCGAGCCAAAGGCGGTCTTCTCTTCCATAGAAAAGGCAGCAGACTTCCTGCAAAAGAACAGAAGAAAACTGAAACTGGAGGAAGATGACGTCGAATGTTTCAGACAGCACAGTCAGACTCAGGGCAGAAATACCAATTACCTGGTACAGTCCTGTCCCTACAATCCAGTCCGTGCAAGAGACTTGGAATGACAAAGAATCCCATTCATAAACAATCATATAAAAATATACGACTATGACAAATGATGAAAACACTTACATCGGAATGTCCCTGCCGGAAGGAATACGGTACATCACCGTTTTTGAAAAAGGGGGTTTTGAAAACTGCGGAAGAATACTCAGGACATTCTACGTACGGAAGACAGGGTGAGAAAACTGCTCGCTTTTGGAAACCTGCTCCATCTGGGAGGCAGCCTCTCATCAAATGAAAACAAGACAAGCTGCTGGCCTTTGAATAATGGGAATCCCATTCACGAAGCAAAGGAAATATCAGGCAAGGAAAAGTTCTTCCTGCTCGGTGACTGGACTTACCTGTATGAAAATGCAGATGGTTTCTGGGCTATGAAGGAAAAATCTATGAAATCAGCAATCCTGAATTTTCTGTCTTTGTTCCCGACAAGGACCATACACCTTCCCCTCTGGACAAAGGACTTTCCTTTGCCGTAATCGGCGAAACGGGAAAACTGGAATTCACTCCGGAAATTGTCAACGGATGGGATACATGGAAAAGCCTTCCCAAAAGAGTCAGTGAAAAAGGGAAAACGGTATATGTATTCCGCAAAACACAACTTATAAAAGTCATCAAACCTAAAAAACTGGAATCATGAAAGAAATCAATATGACAAAGGCTATATCATGTATGCCGGACAAATTCATCACAATGGAAATGGTTGAACTGGCCGCGACCGAACACCGTCCGGAACTGGTCAACTATCTGCCGGAGAAATATATTACTTCTGAAATACTTGACAGTATATTCAAAACAGATGATTACGGATGGCGTTCCTGGCAGCTTTCGAAGATACCTGAAGAAAAACGTAACCGCCAGATTTGTCTAAGGGCAATAAAGGCCGAAAAGAGTAATTTCCTGACATACCGGAAAAATACAGGAACAATGACATACTTGAATCGCTGTTCGCACACAGGAATTTCATGTACTACCTGCATCTGATACCTTCATCCTCATGGAACAACGGAACAATCCGTGATGCAATATACTCCCTTTACCGTGACGTACAGCAAAACGGAGGTTACCGGTACTGTTCAGAGAGGTATGAACAGCAGTTCTTATATGAAACAAGCGTCATGCTTTCTTTCGTTCCGCGACAAGCCAAGGATTTCAGACTTTGGAAAGAACTGATCCATGACGGACGTATCGCAACCATGACTATCGACAAAATGATGCCTAAATGTTTCAAACAGGCAGCATACTACAAGGAATGGGCCATACGCTGTATCAAGGAAGTGGATACACGCTGGCTTGACTATGACACCGTATGGAAGGCCATCTGTCACAAGACAGGCAACCTGCATGGCATTTTCGATTCATACGGACATTACGAGTGGTTCTCCAAACATGCGGATGATGCCATGGCTGACAAAGCAATGGAGCTGGAACCTAACCTGTTTAACAAACTTCCCAGACGGTTCCGGACACCGGAAAGACTTATTCATACACTTGAAGTAAAAAGAGAAATCAACAGTTACAACTTCATTCTTGAACCGAACCTAATGACGAAAGAGGTTTGTATGGCACTGGCCGGAAGGGATTCGTTCTACCCTGATATTCCATCGGAACGCTGGACCAGGGAACTTGTGGAATATTTCACCGAATACGGCCATAGTCTGCGCTGGCTCCCTCAACTGCCGAAGAAACTACAGACCAGAAAACTTGCCGAGAAGGTTCTCAAGGAGAAGCCGCAATACTTCCATTATCTGCGGATGGAATTCATCACACCTGAAATGTCCAGGCTGTTATGTCAAAAAGACCAGGATAATATCCGTCATTTCAAGGAGCGTGTCATGGAGTTCCAGAAATATACAGGACTTCCAGCCGAATTCTATGGATGTGAAACGGATTTCGAGCATATCAGAGATCGTAATGACAGCCGCCGATACTGCCGTATAGGACTCGCTTACATCGCCTTACAAAAATGTAAACGCGGATGGCATGAAAGTGAATATTATCTTATCATGACACGCCATCCCAACCGATATATGCCTGCCAAGACAGTGTTCAGAAAACAGATTACTACATTCCACCGGACATGGCTGGAAAAGACAATATGTGACAACGACTCACAATTCCGGATTCCGAAGATTCAAAAGGATTTAAAGGATGTACAGGCCATGCGGTATTATGAGGTGGAACATATCCGTACCATACTGGGTTGCGAAATATTCCGCAACTCTTTCATTGGGCAGACAGTGGAATACTGTATCCGCAAGGACGGGCTGACCTACCATGACAGGAACATGGAAAAGCTCGCCTCCGGCCTGCAATACAAGATCCGTCAGTTGAAGGAGCAGGCTGTACTCCCCAAAGGAACAGATGACTCTATGGAAATCAATGCAGAAACGGTACACCGCAATATGGGGTATTGTCTGATTGGAATAGAAGCCTTTGCGGAAGACTACGGACTGGACATAGCCCGGACCTATACCCTGAAAGAGCTGAAGGACGTTATCCATGAACAGGGATACAAGCCTTCACTGGAGAAATACAAAAAAGAAGTCCAACATCTAAATCTTATCTGAATATGAATATTCTCCAAAAAAGAATTGAAAACCTGTGCGATGAAATCATCGGCAGGATACTTGCACTGATGAAGGTAAACTCGGTTTCCGAAGTAATACTGACAGACAATGACAATCCGGTTTACGTAATCTGGTTTGACAAGATAGGTGATCCGTGCGAATGTTCCGTACACAAGGTAACTGCTGTCGGAAAAGGAATCACACTTGAAGTCCATGATAAGATAACCGGAGAAAATTATAAGGTAACAAGCCGCCATGAGGCGGCTCTGGCCAATCCGGTATGGCTTAACGATATTCTGGAAGCCATAACAAACATCTTCCATATAAAAGAAGATAATGTTATATGCTGCAAATGCGGAAGTACAAACGTAACCTGTGAAGCGATGATAAATCCCAATACAAAGGACTTTGACCACTATACAGATGACTCTTTTCAGTATGGGTGGTGCGACAACTGTAAAACCGGAACAGTCATAAGCGACACATCTGAAGTAAAGAAGGGAATATCTCAGAAATATAAAGAGTTTACAGAGACTTACAATACCGAACCGCAACTGGCCTTATGCCGTATCATCTGGAAAGATGATATGAAAGAAACGGAAGTTTCCATAGCACTCGAAAACATTCCGGAAGAGCATGATGATGCCATCTTCTTCTATTGCGACAGCCTGTCCGATTTCATGGCGTTGGCAGAATACGGAGGAGAAGACTTCATCGTTACAGAATGTTTTAACTTTACCAACTTGGAAAATGAGGAATAATTTATTTTCATCTTTTCAAAGTTGCCTGATATGTAAACTTTATATATATTTGCAGCATGAAACAGGAAAGGACCATATCAGCCTACAAGAATTATTTCATGGACTTTATCTCATCTCTCAGAAAAGAGGAAGCCCGTAAGATATACTACATTCTTGATATGCTGAAAGTACAGGAAAGGGTAAGCAGCAAGTTCGTAAAGTATCTGCGCGAAGAGCTCTATGAAATCCGTGCTGAATATGGAGCAACATCTTCCGGGTATTCTTCATATTTGATGACGGGAACATCGTAATCCTGTTCAACGGATTTCAGAAAAAGACACAGAAGACACCGCCTTCTGAAATAGAAAAGGCATTAAAGATAAAGGAGGAGTATTATGAAAGCAAGAAATGAAAACCTGACCAGCATCGATGCTATCATGGATGCGGAATTCGGCAAGCCGGGAACACCTGAACGTGAGGAGTTCCGTAAGGAGCATACGCCTACTGCATGGGACAGATTATATGCGATGCCAGAAAGAAGGAAAAGATGACCCAGTCCGAACTGGCTGAAAAAATCGGGACCAACAAGTCCTATATCTCCAGAATAGAAAAAGGTATTGTAGATCCGGGTATCAGTACATTCTGCCGTATCATTGATGCGCTCGGATTGAAGATTGAAATTGTCAAACCGGTATTATGATGGAAAATTATCAGGAAAAAGCCAGAGAGAACTTTTACCGCAACCGTCCGTACGGCATTCACATAGATTATGTCCGGAAAGGATTCGTACTGTTCAATCACTATACAAACAGTCTCGGGAAACAGGAAACAGGTTCCATTGAAGGCTTCCCCTTGAAAAATTTGAGGATGTGGATGCGAATACCATTGAACGGAAAGATCATAAAAAATGGACAACCATACAACAGACATCCTATTTCTATACAGACGATTCAAATCCTTACAGGAACATGAAGCTGGATATGGATGCGCTGAAACAGTATAACCGGTTCATTTATCCCTTATCCCTTATCCCTCTTTCTGGACAGGACATTATAGCAGAACAGCCGTGAACATGACAAGTTCACGCTGTTCTTTTCTCTATGGTATAAAGAGTAACCTGTATTCTTCTTTCCTTCTTCTTTCTATTGACGGAATTTTCTTTCCCTTATAGTGACAATATCGTATGAAGTCCGCATAAATGTTCCGGTTACCGGCTTCCAGTTTCCTTATCAACGTGCTTTTGGGCATCCTGCCATAGCCGAGTAACTTATATGGTCCCACCTGGTATGCCAGACACGCAGCCAAAAGTGAATCCTTTCCCAGATGTCGGAACAATGCACACATTTCCTTCAAATCTTTTTTCAAAATACTGTCTCCTTGACTCTCTGTCAGTTGGTCTGGAAACTTTTCCCCTTTTCTAATACGGTGACCATATGCGACATACGGATGATGTTCCGGACCATGCCATCCTTCGTATTTTTTGATACACCTGACAGCCGTTTGCCAACGTAATACTTCCGTATTTTCCTGCGCACGTAGGGACGTTACCGTCATGGCCAGTACCACCAATGGCAGTACTGACCTTAAAAGCCTTACGGTTATTATAGGGCACCTCCTTCCTGAACTGACAAAGAATCTTCCACGGCATCCGTCTCTTCATCACCTGCATTGTTGAAGTCAAATTCCATTTCAGTTATGTTTCCCCAGTTGTCCTCGACAACGACAATGAAATTCTGCGCCTCGTCACATAGTGAAGTATAATACAGCCTGAACTTCCGGTTCTCCAGCAGATAACGGTCATTCGGCTTGAATTCAAGACCGTTGTCCAGTTTCAGGGAACCTTCCCCGTCATACTGGAAATAACGGATCGTATAGACCGTACCGTCAAAATCGCCCTTACTTTTGAGTTCACACCGTATTTCCGCCGTCTCATTCCTGTTCAGTTCCTTGGGAACCGGCATTGTTTCCACGGTAAACGGATAACTCTGCTGGATTTCCAGCTCGGATTCGCACGAGGTCAGTACAAGACTGACCAGACCTATGCAGAACATGGCAATCTTGCCTGCCAGCCCAAATCCTTTTCTCATATTCTTTTCTGTCTTCATTTGTTTTCCTTTGTTTTTGTCAGATATTCATTCAAGTCCTTAAATCCATCATACAGACCGGAACAGTCCGTAACCTTGTTCCCGAAATGTATGTTCAAAGTCTCCAGTGCGGTAATTCCGGCCCGGTCACGGTCAAGAAAGCACCGGATTTTGCCGTAACCCTCCAGTACGGCATACGACCGTTCCAGATTGGATACAGAGTTCAGCACCAGGCAATCCTCGTCTGTCAAAGTCCGCAATACCAATGCCGAAAGGAAATCCACAAACCCTTCAAACACGCAGCACCTATCCTGTTTCTTTCCGGACAGGGACACACAGGAAATGTCCTTGGGAGAAATGCATCCCTTGAACATCGGGTTACGGAGTTCATAACCGCCGCTCCGGTTCATGAAGCCTATGGCAAAATACCGTTTGCCCCGTATTCCGTATGTCACTTCCTTGCAGAATCTCCCGGCAATGGCCGGATCAATGCCTCTCTCTTTCAGGTAACCTTTCAAAGCCTCATGACTCAGTTCCGTCACTTTCACGTCCTCGAATCCGGAAACGCGGGGTATCTTCTTACGTTCCTGTAAAGGCCGGAGGGGAAGGATGCCGGATTTCCCTGAAAGGAACTCCAGCTGTTCCATGAAACCGGTACTTCCAGTAAGTTCTCCGGCAAGATGGAAGATGTCACCTCCCTTTCCGAGGCCAAAATCAAACCAGACATTCCGCTGCGTATCCACCTTGAAGGATGCGGTTCTCTCATTCCTGAAAGGGGATCTGAACCAGACATCATTTCCTTTACGGGATACCGGTATATGCCCATATCTTCAAGAAAACCGACAAGGGAAATCCGTCTAATCTGTTCCAGTTCCATAACCCGCTAATTTATCATAAAACGAATGCCGATTCCATACTGGGTATGGCAATGTCCGAGACTTCCGCCCCACAGGAAACGCTCACGCAAGGAAGCCGTCAATGCCACACGGTCGGCAAGGTACAGTTCCATCTCCAGCGTCAGGGCACAGCCGTACACAAAGGCATCGCCGTTTTTCAGGGTGGCCCCGTCATAGAGTATTTTATCAGACCAGTTTACCGTCTCATATCCGGCCAGTGCCGATCCTCCCAGATTGAGGAAGAACACTTTTCCCGCATCGGAAAGGAAATTCAGGTAATATCCGCCTTCTGCCGTAAACTGCGCAGAAGGGATGGTCACATGGCGGTAACCGTGTTTCATGTGCAGGTATTCCGCTCCATATACCATTGTTCCCGCCTTTGGCATAGCTTGAAAGTGTCATTCCCATATAGTATCCGTTATCGGAAGCCATACCTCCACGCATTTCCACACCCTGCATCCTTGGCAGAATCCGCTGGGCGTCTGCCTGTCCCACGGAAAGGACAAGCAGCAATGCCAGCATATACAATACTTTCGTTCTCATCGTATCTTCAGCTCATTGATGGTTTCCGCACGCACCAGGTCTTCGTTGACCACTTCAAAACTCTGGTGACGGCCGCCCTGTTTCTCATACATCTCCACAACCAGTTTCTTGTCGTCCGGTATCGTAAACTTGGGAAGGGCGAATACCGTACATTCCGAATCCCTGCCGTTTACACGTGTCACATAATTATAGGCACGCAACGGATAAATCACCTGCTCCTGCATGGCCGTACGCTTCATCACCTTTTTGTCCACCACCTTGAACGTAATGAAATCCACGTCAAAGGGAACATTCGAGGAATTCTTTACCTGGGTATGGAAATAAAGCAGGTCATTATGGGTGTATAACCCTTTGAGCAGATACTGGATACCGAAACGCTTGCAGCCGATATGACGGATACGGCGTTGTCATTCTCATACACGGATTTCATGATAAGACGTACCAGACGAGGAGATTCGTTATCCAGCTCAGTCAGATAGATTTCCATGGCATTGTTGGGGCGGTTCACTGATTCTCCGTCATGGATGAAATCACACATCTCCACATTCAGCAACAGCGGTTCATCGGCATACTTCACGTTGAAGGTATAGAAGTTCCCGTCTTCGGTTATTACAGACATATTGGTTTCCTCCCTGAAATTGCGTGCCGTGGCCTTTACTCGGATTACATTCTCGGCACCGTCGGCCTTGCCGGCTATCAGGTTTGTAGAACCAAGATCCACATACTTGACCGGAGCCGGAAAAATGACATGGACGGTCTTGTCATACGTTATTTCCAGTCCGTGCGGCGGAATCATCTGGCTGAAACCGATCTTACGGGTCAGCCCCTCATAATAATCACCGCTACTCTGCTGCGCCCAGGCAGCCGATACGCCCAGTAAAAGGGCAAACATCATCAGAATCTTCTTCATGTGCTTTTGTTTAATGGTTGTCTTTTCTTTCATAGTTTACTGTATTTCATTTCTCCGGTGAATGGAGCAGTACCCGGTGTCCGGCCTTCAAAGTAATCTTTACCGTACGCATCCGTTTGGATATGTACTGGGAAACGCCCTGTATCATACCTTTTCCCAGATCGGAGGCAATCTGCGCCCCGGCATCGGTGGAAATGTTGATGCTGCTGTTCATCGAGGTTCCCATGTTGGCGGCAATCTCCCTGGCAGCGTCATATTCCAGTGAACCCGGCACCAGGATTCCCTGCTGTCCGTCCAGATCATAGACTTCCAGTTCCACCGGCAGGATAGTTCCTTGTATTCCACGGCATTGACCATGATTTCCAGCCGTTCACCCTGTATGCGTGTGCCACCTACCAGTACAGTCCCTTTCGGTATGAAACGTCCGGCAACAGACATGGGCTCGGTAAGCCGCAGGCGCAAGGCCTGTCCGTCGGATACGGTCTGCGTACCGTGTACACAGGCAGCAATGGTATTGCCTTCCGTTACTGTCTTCCGGCCGACAGCCGTATTGAAACCGGCATTGCGTTCTCCCGAAAAGGCGGATATGAACTCTTCGTTGCTCATAGGTCTGGAAAGCGAGGATACCACCTCATTGTGAACCTGTTTCACCGGTATGGCTTTTTTGTCCTCCGCTTTTCTGACGGGAGAAGGAGTCTCCACTGCCTGACGGTTATTGTATTTGGCGGCCAGTTCGTATGATTTTTCCATCAGGGCCATCTTTTCCTCCATGCCTGACAGTGGCTCCTGTTTCTGCTGCTGTTGCTGCATACACTCCAGTTCCTCAATCCTTTCCAGAAGCCTTTCCTTTTCCGGATCGGTCCGCGGTTCATAGATGCTTCCCAGCGTACGGTTCATCTCACGGTAGGCTCCGGCCGAGGAACTGACCGGTCCGGCATTGCCTTTTTCTGTTTCCGTTTCCGTGTTTGTTTGCCTCTGCGGTGGAATGTTATCGGGAAGACGGACACTGTCTTTCCGTTCCTCTTTGGCAAACATGGACTCCGCAGCTTCAAAGAATGTCTTCCTTTTCCTGCTTTCCTGTTCCATCAGAGCCTTTTCATAGGCATCCTTCTTGTTTCCTTCCAGGCGGCTGTCCTCGGGAGAAGGGATTTCCGTATTGAATCCCTGTCCTTTATCCTGCCGCTCCCGTTCCTGCCCGGAAGGTGAGAATATCAGATAGAAACTTCCCAGACACAGCAGGAACATCAGCGGATACACCACAAATCTGGCGCGTTTGCGTTTCTGTTCCTCACTCAGCGGCTTCCTGTCCTTTGAAGACCGGAGCCTGAACGGTTTCATCAGCCGTTCCATTACTTTCTTGACTTTTTCTTTCTCCATTTCTTACAATAGATTGAATGAACTCCATACGGAGTGAATCCTTTTCCATAAATTCCATTCCGGACTCCCGGTTCTTACTGCCTATAAACGGTCTGCATGCCGTATAGACACATGCGGCGGTAAACGGGACAAACAGTATCCAGAGAACGGCCTTGCGCTGTTTAACGGTAAGTCTGTGGCAGAACCTCCTGAGTTGAAGGTCCGCCTGTCTCGTCAGGTTCCTTTTCATCGCTCTACGCTCCTTATGTCCTTGTTTTCCAGTATGGTCAGATGTTCGATGATAAAGCCGTTGGGGTTGTCATCGGAACGGGACGTATTCTGAAGCTGGCAGTCAGTCACCAGCGAACGTTCCGTCACATTACTCTCACGGATAATCATCTGGCGGGCATACGTCCTGGCCCTGTAGGGGTATCCGGAAAAGTCGCAGACCACGCTGTCCACCCGTACCACCTGATTGATATTACCGGAAATGAGACGGTTGTAATATCCTTTCTCGGCAAAATCCACATAGTAATGATAGGCGCTTTTGTCCGCCAGCTGCAAGGCACGGTTGATATTGTGCTCGATGGCATCCTTCTGTGGCGACAGCCCGAAAAAGAGCTCATGGAACCTTCTTACATGCTCCCTGGCTTCAGCCGGACGGTTCTGTGAAAGATCCTGCGAAAGGGCAAGCATCAGTGACTTGCCGCCATCGAGTACATAAATTTTCTCACGCTGTTTCTCCGCAAAGCGGTATGAGTTCCACAGGGCAAAGACGGTCACAAGCGTGCAGCATCCGACAAAGACCGCAAGCATCAGGCGTATCCGTCTGAAACTGCTTTCAATATTGGTCAGTGATTTGAATTCCATCTGTTTTCATGATTTTTATGTTCCTGTTCTGTTTATTTTCCACGCAGACGCCCTCCGATATTTCCCAGTCCGGAACCTGCGGCACCGGCTGCAAATCCTCCGGCCTTAGTCGCGGTACGGTTGATATTTCGGTTGTAGTTTCCGGCACCGCCTGCCTGTACAATCCATCCGGCCACGGTCGGCACGGTAAAATATCCGATGATACCTATCAGCATGAAGATCACATATACCGAATTGGAGTTGTCCAGCGAATAGTTCGGATTGTTCTGGAGCTCCAGGATGTCGTTCTGCAGCATAAGTACCTGAATCTTGGCCAGCATACAGCTGAAAAGGTCACTCACGGGAAGCCACAGATAGACGGAAATGTAACGTGTGAACCACTGGCTGAGCGTGGACTGGAAACCGTCCCACACGCTGAAGGCAAAGGCAATGGGACCGAGGATGGACAATACCACCAGGAAAAAGGTCCTTACCGTATCTATCAGCAGGGATGCCGCGGCAAAAAGCAGTTCCAGCAGACTGCGGAAGGCGTCACGGATATTCTTTTCCAGATTGTACATGCCCACTTCCATATACATGCCCATACGGGTTGCCATGGATCGGGCGACCATCCGAGCTCGTCCAGCTGACGGTCAAACTCCTCATCGCTGACCAGATAGGCCGTTTCCGGATTACGGAGCATGGCTTCACGTTCCAGCCTGTCCTTCTGCTCACGGTACTGCTGCATGTCCATCGTCTGCCCCTCAAGCATCTTGTGGGTTCCCTGCACAATCGGACTCAGCACCGTATTCATCGTTCCGAGTACCAGAGTCGGGAAAAGCATGATGCAGATGCCTATCGCAAACGGGCGCAGAAGCGGATACACGTCAATCGGTTCGGCACGGGCAAGCGACTGCCAGACACGGACGGCCACATAGAACAGGGCACCGAGTCCGGCAAGTCCCTTGGCCACATCCAGCATATCTCCGCAAAGGGGCATCATTTCATTGTAAAGGCTCTCCAGAATGGTATGGAGATTCGAGAAATCCACGGATAACAATACCATAGGCTACCAGTATTTGGAGGTGTCATTACCATAGAGCTTCAGACACGGTCAAGGTCATTCTTCTTGCGGGCACGCAGGAACTCACGGCTATATTCCTGTTCGTATAGTAATTCACGAGATTGCGGTAACGGCGCATACTGGCATAACAGTCATCCACCACGTCCATACGGTCCTTGTCGGTCATGGAAAGGGTGCTGACGTTGATTACCTGCTTGAGGTCCTGCAACACCCCGTTGCTCTCTTCCAGAAGTTTGGTATAACCGAAAGCGATGGCATCCAGCTCTTCGGGAGAAAAGTTCTCGTCACCCAGCATCTTCTGGAAATTGGTCACGTAGATTTCCGACACGTCACCGACCATCAGGATAATCTCACTGACCTTACGGGCATCCTTCACCAGATTGTTGACGGACTTCAGGGCATCATAGTATTTCTTGTACTGCTGGTATATCTTCACCGTCTCCGCAAAATTCTGGGCGGTACTTGTCGCAGTTGAAGAGGTATGCACGATATTGTCCGACATGTTGATGATACTCTGGGCAAGGTTTCCCGGATCAGTCACCACCACTGTGCCCGTATCTGTCCGGCAAGAAAAAAGGTTCCTGCACAAAGCAGCAGCAGTCTTTTTCTCATGGACGTACCTCCTTCCTTACATAGTCACCGTTCGGAGAAAAGGTCAATACGTCAGCCGCCTCATTGTAGGCGATGTCTATGCGGTAGCCGGTATTGATGAACAGGTTACCGTTTTCTTCCACCAGCAGATAGGTTTCCGGCTTCAGCTTCCGTGTCTTTCCGCTGCGTGCGAAGACCGTCACCTTGTAGCGTCCCTTCCTTATATATAAGGACATCGGGCTTGCCTTCCACACTGCTCCATGAACCGCACAGGTGGTCACAGTCCTTGAACCTGCTCTCACTGCAGCTCTGCAGCAGCAGTGATGCCGCCCCGATTAGGCAGGCGGCCAGTCTGTACAACTGTCTGTTTTTCATGTCTTGTCTTTTTTAATGATTTTGTTCTTGTTTTACTGAATCTCTCAAAGTCCCATCTTGCGTCTCTTTGGCTTAGGACTGACCGGTATATGTACTTTTCTATATGACTTGTGTTCTTTTTCCTTGGTGTTATCATCAACTGCCGTCTTACGACCTGTCAGTCTGTCAAGTCTTGCGTTAAGTTCTTTACATGCCTTCTTAGCCTGTTCCTTTTTGACTGCATCAGAGGAATATCGGTCAATGCCATATCTGACAAGGAAATCCCTGAATACAAAGAGATTGTCAATATTCTTGGGATCTGCAGCTATACTCTCCAGTTTTTTAAAGTCCCTGTATAATCTGTCAATATAAGGAGCAGGAGGACGGGGGCATAGTCTCTCAAAAATATTCTCAACGGTATGTTTCAGTTGTGCATCAAGCTCTACAATATCAGGAACCTCACATTCCAGCCTTTTCAACCTGTATTCAGCAGGTTCCATACTTTCAAGCTGGTGATACAGCTCATAGTCTTCTGAAAATCCGTAATATTCACGGATCTCCTTCGGTATGTCCCATCCGTTCATCAGGGACCAGTAGAGACATTCAATGGTCTCCTTACGCTTTCTTTCATCCGATTCAAAACTGTCATTCATAACTGTTATGCTTTACCGTTTGACATTTTCCTTTCCCTCCTTATTTCCGCAATGCGTTTCACGGCCAGTTCCAGATTTCCGCCCAGTTCCTTGGCCAGCTTCTGCAATTCCAGCTTTTCCGACTCTTCCGTGGTATATACGGCATATTCCTCATCGCTGACTTCCGTGGCATACACGGCCGAGTGGGTACCGCCAAGACCGATCCAGACCTCACGGTAGAAACGTCCGGGATGGTTGGCCTGGTTAATGGACAGGATCTGTCCGCGTTCCTTGTCGGTCAGTCCGAGAAGCCGCTGGATATGGTCGAACTTGTTCATGTATTTCCGCTGGTCAAGAAGAATCTTGCAGTCACTGTTGTTGATGATAGCTTCCTTCACGACAGGGGAACTGATGATGTCATCCACTTCCTGGGTGACCACCACGGCCTCACCGAAATATTTTCTGACGGTCTTAAATAAATACTTTATGTACTCACTCATATTGGCGGACATCAGGGCTTTCCAGCATTCCTCAATGAGTATCATCTTGCGGATGCCTTTCAAGCGGCGCATCTTGGCGATGAAGGTTTCCATGATTATCAGCGTGACCACGGGCAGAAGCACCTTGTTTCCGCTGATATTGTCCAGCTCAAATACGATAAAGCGCTTGTTGGTAAGATCCAGTTCCTTGTCCGAATTAAGCAGGAAATCATAATCACCGCCACAGTAGAACGGTTCCAGCACGTTCAGGAAACCGTCGATGTCAAAATCCTTCTCACGGACTTTCTTCTCCTCAATCATCCGGCGGTAGTCATCACGCACAAACTCGTAGAATCCGTTGAAATCGGGTCTGACATCCCTGTTTTCCGTTATCCTGCGGATATATGCGTTCACCGCTCCCGAAAGGGCCACTTCTTCCGAACGCCTTGGGGCTTCATCCTCACGTTTCCAGAGTGTGAGTATCAGTGTCTTGATGCTTTCACGCTTTTCCACGTCAAATTCCCCGGAATCCGTATAGAACGGATTGAAGGCGATGGGATTGTCCTCCTCATAGGTGATATAGATACCGTCCTCGCCATGTGTCCGGTCATGAATCAGGCTGCAAAGTCCTTGATAGCTGTTTCCGGTATCCACCAGCAGGATATGGGTACCCTGTTCATAATACTGGCGGACAAGATGGTTCGTAAAGAAGGATTTACCGCTGCCGGAGGGACCGAGTATGAACTTGTTGCGGTTGGTGATGATTCCCTTGCGCATGGCAGGTCACTGATGTCCAGATGAAGCGGTACGCCGCTCTGCCTGTCCGTCATACGGATACCAAACGGGCTGGGCGAACTGCGATAATTCGTTTCCGAAGCAAACAGGCAGACAGCCTGTTCCAGAAAGGTATAGAAACTTTCCTCAGCCGGAAAATCGCCCGCATTGCCTGGAATACCAGACCAGTACAGCACCGGAGTATCTATCGTGTTGTAATGAGGTACGCATCCCATCAGGCAAGCTGCTGCCGGTATCGTTCTTGATACGCCTCAACTCTTCCTCGTCTTCCGCCCAGGCCAGTACGTTACAGTGGCACCGTACCGGAACAAGCCCTTTCGTATGCGCCTCGTCAAGATACATTTCTGCCCATTCATAGTTCACGGCATTGCTGCGGCTGTATTTCGACAGGGACAGCATGTTGCGTGAGGTCTTTTCCATGCGTTGCAGGATTTCCTGCGCGTCATCGATGAACACGTACTGCGAATAGACATGGTTGCATGAAAGCAGGAGTCCTACCGGAGCCGCAAACGAAAGACGGCAGTCGCTACGGTCCGTGGATAAGCGCTCATAGCGCATGTCCGTGCCCACACTGCCGGGAAGGTCTTCCGTATCGGAAAGCACATGCAGGCAAAGACGTTTGTCACCGATGCGCATACGTTCCGGATCAAGGCAGATGTCCTGTAATACGGGGTGCGTGTCCTCCATACCGAGAGTCAGGTATCTTTCAATCAGCCCGGGACATTCTTCCGTTCCGACCACCTCTTCCGTTCTGAGACGCTTCATCCTGACATGCCCCGAATCGTTCATGATACGCTCGAACTGCTCCACCGCCTCCAAAAATTTCACGACCGAATCCCAGTCCGTGATTTCCTTGGGAAGGATATAGCCACGGCACAGGGTACTGAAATCACTGCGACGGCGGGCACGTTCGCGTGTGGTCTTTGTCAGATACAGGAAGCAGCGGTGCCTGAGATACGGGCGTTCGTTGAAATGACGCTCATAGCTGCGGGACAGGAAACTTTCCGTCCCGTCTCCTTCGCTCCGGTAGTTTTCCTTGACGAACCAGTCCTGCTTGTACACAACAGAATAATTGGGAAGCACCTTCATGGCCTTTACCCAGGTGCCGTGAATGGCTTCGTATTCCGCAGCCGTCACCGTGTACAGTTCAGGCAGCTCGACCTCGAAGGCTACCGTAATGTCCGCATCCTGCTTACGATGCAGTTGTTTTCCACGGCCAGAATCGGGAATCTGTCTTCCAGATCACAGGCCTTCAATACACTTCTCATTTCTTTCTCTTCTTTTTGGTTAATGCTCTGAATATTCTGCGACGGGCTGACAAATAGCGCGGATGGCGTTTTTTCGGCCAGCATCTTCATCAGCGTGCTCACCGTAGCGGGCATTCATGCGGAAGGTCAGCCATACGGCCAGGGTACCGGATACCGCTCCGAAAGACAGGCATACCAGCTGGCTGACACCGGCCATATACAGGACAACCACCGCAAGAAAGACCGATACAAGCCTCCGGCAAAAAAGAACAGGTACTGTGATTTCAAGCCCTTGAACTCAATCGGACGGCCTGCTCCTTTGTTGATACGGTAATCCATGGCTTACAGGAAGAAGGAACGGAGAATGGTAGCGGCCACAATCAGGAAGATGCAGGCGAAGAACCAGCTCGCCGCAGTCTTGGACGTATCGGGATCGCCGCTGCTGAACTTGCCATACGTCTTGATACCGCCGACCAGACCGAGTACGGCTCCAATGGCATAACACAATTTGGTGGCCGGATCGAAATACGAAGTCATAAGGCTGGTAGCCTCATTGATGCCGGCAAGACCCTGTCCCTGTGCGAAGGCACCTGCCGCTGCCAGCACACACAATACTGAAAATAGGATTCTTCTCTTCATTGTCGAATCATTTTTGGGTTTGACATAAATGTTGAATTCGACTGCAAATATATAAGGCTCAAACCGCTGTGATACAACACCGTCATCAGGTGTCACCAGATGTCATCAGATGTCATCCAGGAACCTTACAGACATAAAAAAGCATCCCGAAAAGATTTCCGGGATGCCTGAATATATCGGTGTCAGATATATTTCCGCCAGTCGTCAGACGGTTCATTCTCATCCTTTACTTTAAGCGGTTTGGGATTGCCGTCCTCATCAAGATACCTGTCTATCAGTTCCTCTACAATCGCGGAATTCTCCATATTGGAAAGGAACACGTCAATCAGGCTGGTCTGCCTGATGGAGAACAGGACACGGGCCGCCTGCATGGCCTTCTCATGGTCGCTTCATCCTGATGTGTCAGATATTCGCCGAGTACTTCCATGTCCCTGCTGGACAGAACAGGTGATACGGATTCCACATCGGGAGACTCCGCATCAAAGTCTTCCTGGACTTCCTGCAGGAGTTTCATCTTATCCAGCTGAAGGTTGCATTCCACATCTTCCTGCTGCACATCCTCCTCTTCACCGATAAAATTCCTTTCAAGTGGCTGGCTCATGAAGGGAGCGGCAGTCTTTCCGGCATTCTCGTCCAGATAGACATACCGGGTACTTCCCATCACTTCTGCATCTGAAACCGCAGATTCCGTTACGACAGTTTCTTTCTTTTCCTTCTTTACAGTAGGCTTTCCATAAAAAAATCTACATAATTTCTCTATTTGCTTTTTCCAACCATAAACTATGTACAACAAATAGCTTATACAGACAAGCCGTACACACAGATATAATATTTCCTCCATATCAGAATGGTTTTTGGGTTTTACGGCGAAATAGCTCGCCGAGCTCTTTACTGTAGGTTTCAAGATGATGTGTCAACACATTATCTAAAAAAGAAGGAATGCTGATGTCATCACTAAGAAGTGGCAATATCCGTGCAAGCTTACGATACAGTTCAATGCTGATATATGTCTGCTTGCGTTGAACAGAATTCTTTCTTTTCAGGAAAAGTTGTCCATAATGGTATGCTTTGTCAGACACAGGTAATGTGTTGCAGTCTGTATTGCCACCCTCCTGATTGTCTATTGATTCTTTAGCATTCTCTTTGTCCACACTTACATTAAGAGATTCATCTGCTGCAGTTCCTGATGAAACACAGGATATAGACTCGCTGGCCATCATCTCACGTAGTTTTTCTTCATCCACCTTGAAGATCTTTCTGTTTCTGACCATAATACTCAAACCGGAAACAGGATTCTTTCCATCTCTTTAGCAAACACGTCAAGCATACTATCCTTTAGCAGCACATCGGATGGTGGAAGTAGGGTACTGCGGAAATGCTGGCGAGAAGATGATGTCATTTCCTTGTTGTAACGTTCAAGATCCGGAAGAACAGTTTGAAACACTTTTAATCCCATACGGGAAATGATTTCATTATACATCACATAAAGTTCTTTTGATGTACGGCTGTCCATACGATTCCAGAACAGGCGTATTTCTTTAAGTGGAGCTTCCGGATGTTCTCCTATGAAATCTTGCACTGTAGATACAAAGGAAAGGCTACTCTGCATCACCATCCGGTCTTTTACTATCGGAGTGAATACATAATCCATATTCATTACCGATTCGAACACACCACGGGAATTTACCGTTCCCGGCAAATCAAAAAATACAAGGTCATATTTCCCTTCAAGCCTGCCGGCTATTTCGGAAGCCTGTTCAGGTCTGGAAGTGATTATCGGATATGCTTTTCGGGAATTGTCCTCAAACTGACGGCAAAACAGACGTTGGTGATATTCGCTCTTTTCAAGATTCTTAAGATCACGGCTCCTAAGTTTCTCAAGACTGAACTGGGGATAATCACAGTCAACAACTGCCACATCTATACCTCTCACATAATTAAAATAACTGGCAAGCAGCACTGTTATGGTGGACTTGCCGACGCCTCCTTTCTGATTACTGAAGGCGACAAGAATCGGACGTTTGTTCATATTCTTCTTCTTTTCGGTTAATATTAGGGTTCTTTTCTCAAGCATTACTAATTTTCTATTTTATCAACAGAGAAATGTTTTATTATAATATCATGTCAGTATGTTAATATGTCACGACACTGCTGAAACAACGTTACTCTATATTATTATTTTGATAGGATAATACATCATTATAATTTCATGTCTGCATGTTGATATTTCAATACACTACTGAAACAACGTTATTATGTATTATCATTTCGTCAGGATAATGCCTCATTATAATATCATGTCAGTATATTAATATGTCACGACACTATTGAAACAATGTTACTCTATCTTATTATTTCGACAGGGTAATACATCATTATAATTTCATGTCTGCATGTTGATATCTCAATACACTACCAAAATAACGTTGCTATATATTATCATTTCATCAGGGGAATATCTCATTATAATATTATATCAGTATATTAATATGTCACGACACTACTGAGACGACATAACAGGATTTTACAATGTTGATAAGTCTCTGTTTTATTATAATCGAATGTTGATATTTTCATATTTCAGTATACTTAAAGGATTATAAAATAATATGTTATCAAGTTCTTATGTCACAAAAATAAAATGTTATAAACATATCAGGGTAACATTATGGTAAGAGTGGCAACACATGTCTTGATATGTCATCATATGTCATATGAATAATCAAATACAAGCATCAGAAAACGTAATAACAGATTTGAACGATACTTCTTTTTCATTGAAACACCAATAAAAAACAAGTACATTAATTGTTTCTTCAATCGATAATACGATGAGAAAAAATCTACGGTTCAACTTTATATTCTCAGTGATGACATAAAATAACATCAGATGTCGCTAAATGTCATATAATCAGGTATTTCAAAGACTTTTTCATGGACATATTTTTGCAAAGTCAGAACCGATGGACAGCTTGGAATATCTTCCGACGGACAGCAGCACGCCGCTCACGTCGCGCAGCAATCCGCCGGAGGTGGATTCTCTGTTCAAACGAACAGAGCAAGTTGTGTCTTTGTCCGACAGAAAGTATTCTGTCCGACAAAGACCAACTTGCCCTCCTCACGGTCGGGGGATTTCCTCCAAAGTCGGAAAATCTGACGGAGAAAGCAATATAACCCAAAAGCAGAAAAGCATGGAGAAAAAACAGGCTAAAAGGACAGGCAGAAAACCGAAAACTGATCCGGCGGACTACAAGTACAGCTTCCGTCTGAACGCACAGGAGAAAAGCAGATTTGAGAAACTGTTTCTGGAATCCGGAGCAAGGGACAGGACAATCTTTATCAAGAAATCAATCTTTTCAGAACAACTGAAGGTAATCAAGGTGGACAAGGTTTCCATGGACTATTACATCCGGCTCGGGGAATTTTATAGACAATTCCAGGCAATAGGCAACAACTATAATCAGGTCGTAAGGGCCGTGCAGAAAAATTTCGGGGACAAAAGGGCGATGTCCCTGCTTTACAAACTTGAAAAGGCTACCCTGGAACTGATACTGCTCAACAAGCAGATTATGGCATTAACCAAAGAATATGAACAGAAATGGTTGCAAAGATAAGTCACGGGGCAAGCCTTTACGGAGCACTGTCCTATAACCATGAAAAGGTATTTCAAGGGACGGCGGAAATCCTGTCAGGACACCGGATGATTTCCGACGCCCGGGACTACCGAGCGAGGACATGCGTCTGGTTCTCCTTTCATTTGAAAACCATCTGACGGCAAACAGGAGGACAGACAAGCCGGTCCTGCATATCGCCCTCAGCCCGGCACCTGAAGACAGGCTGGACAATGACAGGCTGGCGGAACTTGCAGAAAAATACATGCAGAAAATGGGATATGGTGACCAGCCGTTCATCGTGTACAGACATGGAGATACCTGCAACACGCACGTACATATCGTGAGTGTATGCATTAACGATGAAGGAAGGAAAATCAATGACTCCTATGAACACCGCCGTTCAATGACAGCCTGCCGGGAACTGGAACATGAATTCGGACTGCGTAACAGTGCGGATACGGAAAGACGGAATCCGAAAGCGGAACTGAAAAAGGTGGATGCCTTACAGGGGGATATACGCCATCAGATAGGAAACACACTGAAGGCCGTTCTGGAGAGCTACCGTTTCCAGACTTTCGGAGAGTATTCCGCGCTGCTTTCCACACTGAACATTGAAGCCCGACAGGTTCGGGGCGATTACATGGGAACACCCTATACGGGTATCATCTATTCGGCTACAGATGATAGTGGGAAAGTGGTCAGCCCTCCAATAAAAAGTGCAAGGTTCGGTAAGCGTTTCGGAAATACGGGACTGTCCGAACGTATGTTACGGCATACACAGGACTTCAAGGAAGGCAGATGGGCTCCTGCCATATCCGGCAAGGTCGTATGGGCCATGCGTAACGCAAAATCGGAACAGGAATTCAGGGAACTGCTGAAACAGGAGCACATTGATGTGGTATTCCGAAGGAACAATACCGGACGCATCTATGGCGTCACATTCATAGACCATGAACGGCGCGAGGCGTTCAACGGTTCACGTATGGGAAAGGAGTTTTCTGCCAACGTATTTAACGATCTTGTCTGCTGGTGGGAAGGAATACCCTGGCAGGAGAGACAACAGTCCGGTCCGGAGGAACTTTGGAAACGGTACGGTCATCGTATGGAAGAAGGCAGTGCGCTTGAACAGGCGGCAGGCATCTTCTCCTTTGATGCAAATCCGGCAGTCGATTACGAGGAAGAAGCGTTCCGTCGCCGCATGAAACGGAAAAAGAAACCGCAGAAGCGCAAATCACGCGGTATCTGATCAATCAAAATGAGTCAACAACAGGGGGAACAACGGATTACCCCACAATCATCTACATCATTATGCAACAGGAAGACGATTTGAGAGCCCTTGCCAAGATTATGGAATTCGGCAGGGCAGTCAGTATTTTTATTCTGGTAGTCCACGTTTATGTGTACTGCTATCCCAGTATTAGTGCCTGGCATCTGAATCTGGACGTCATAGACCGGATACTGATGAACTTTGACAGGACAACTGGTATATTCGGCTGTATCCTATGGACAAAACTGATGGCGGTTCTTCTGTTGGCCATATCCTGTATGGGTACCATCGGAGTCAAGGGTGAGAAGATTACATGGCAGCGTATATGGGCGGTACTTACTATCGGGGCTGTTCTTTTTTTCATGAACTGGTGGTTGCTTGACCAGCCTTTTCCACACGAAGCGATTACTGCCCTGTATGTGGTGACACTTGCAGCCGGTTATCTATGCCTGCTCATGGCGGGACTGTGGATCAGCAGGCTTTACAGGCATAACCTGATGGAGGATGTGTTCAATATGGAAAACGAATCCTTCATGCAGGAGACAAGGCTGATGGAGAATGAATATTCTGTCAATCTGCCCACCAGATTCCAGTATGGCGGCAAGCTCAACGACGGCTGGATCAACGTGGTCAATCCTTTCCGCGCGACCATCGTATTGGGAACACCGGGTTCCGGTAAATCATACGCAGTGGTAAACAACTACATCAAACAGATGATTTCCAAAGGTTTCAGTGTCTATATCTATGATTATAAATTTGATGACCTTTCCACCATTGCCTACAATACCTTATTGCACAATATGGACAAATACAAGGTAAAGCCGCATTTTTACGTCATCAACTTCGATGATCCGCACCGCTCACACCGCTGCAATCCCATCAATCCGGAGTTCATGACGGACATATCTGACGCATACGAAGCAAGCTATACCATCATGTTAAATTTGAACAAGACCTGGATTGAAAAACAAGGTGACTTCTTTGTAGAGTCTCCTATTATCCTTTTGGCAGCTATAATCTGGTATTTGAAGTGCGCCCATAAGGCGGTGTAATAAATATCTATTTAGCAATAGATTAGGTTAGAGTTCTATGAAAATAAGACCTACTGTCATCCGACTTATCCCAGAGGGAAACCCGAGGGGGAGTGTAGCATGTCGGAGAAGCCATAAGTCAGCCAACTGCCACGCTGCGACTGAATGGCAAGACAGAAAGACGGACATGAGGATGAAGCCTGAACTGGTTGAACAACAATCCAGTGGCACATACCAGGGCTGTGGCGGAAGGCAGTTACCAACGCCATATCGCATGTACCCCAGCAAGTGTTTAGGTTGTATGGGGCAAAGAACTGACTGCGACACGTCTGCAATAAGCAGATTAACGGACGAACGTTGCATCCGACAGTCTGTCATGCTTGTTATTACACCCGCTAAATGGGGATTGCCTAAACCGAAACGCCGAAAGGCTATAGAAGTCGTTCTTGAATATTCGGCATGGCAACGGAGCTTCCGTAGTAGTCCGAGCAGGGTAATGCCCTGCACATGGCGAAGGGAAGCAGTTATATAATCAATATAATCAAAGGAAAATGTGAGAGACATTATGAGAAATCCAAAGAATGTATTGAACAACTTAGTGAAACACAGCAATGTATCGGGCTATAAGTTCGAACGGTTGTATCGTATTCTATTCAATGAACAGATGTTCTATACCGCCTACCAGCGAATCTATGCCAAACAGGGCAATATGACCGCTGGGACAGATGGCAAGACAGTTGACGAAATGAGTATTCAGAGAATAGAAAATCTAATCTCCAAGCTTAGAGACGAAAGTTACAAACCCAACCCAGCCAAAAGGGTCTATATCCCTAAGAAGAACGGAAAGAAACGCCCGTTGGGCATCCCGTCTTTTGAAGACAAGTTGGTGCAGGAAGTGGTACACATGATACTGGAAGCCATATACGAGGGAAGTTTTGAAAATACCTCACATGGATTCAGACCACGTAGGAGTTGCCAGACTGCATTAACCCAAATTCAAGATACGTTTCTCGGAACAAAATGGTTTATAGAGGGGGACATAAAAGGCTTCTTCGACAACATAGACCATAACGTTCTGATTGGCATACTCGAAGAACGCATAGCAGACGAGAGGTTCATAAGGCTCATCCGTAAATTTCTGAACGCTGGGTATATTGAAAATTGGAAATACAGACACACGTACAGTGGAACTCCGCAAGGCGGCATCATTAGTCCCATACTGGCTAATATTTACCTTGACAAGTTCGACAAGTACATGGAGGAATACGCCCAATCTTTCAATAAAGGCGCAAGCAGAAGATTGGATAAGGATTACCGTCGGATTAAAGACCGTAAGAACAAGCTGGAAAAGAAACTGAAATCCGAAACCGATACAAAGGTACGGAAAGACCTTATTGATAAAATCAAAGGGTATTACCGACAGATGCAACAAATGCCTTGTGTCATGGAAATGGATGAAGAGTACAGACGGTTGAAATATGTCAGATACGCAGACGATTTCTTGATTGGGGTTGTCGGCAGCCATGAAGAATGTGGGCAAATCAAAGCGAATATCACACAATTCATGAAAGATAAGCTAAAACTTGAACTGTCGGCAGAGAAAACGCTTATAACCCAAGCACAAGAAAAAGCTAAATTTCTGGGATATGAAATAACCGTACGCAACTCCAAAGCCACCAAGAGAGATAAGAATGGAGTGCTCAAAAGAATGTTCAACCGCAAGGTTGTACTTCTACTCCCGAGAGAGGTGGTCAAGAACAAGTTGATTGACTACAAAGCCATGAGGTTATACAAACCAATGGCAAGGAGGATTGGAAGCCAAAGGCACGCAGTTATATGATGAACTGCAAACCGGAGGATATTGTAGCCCAATTCAATAAGGAGATAAGAGGATTCTACAATTATTACTCGATAGCGAACAATGTATCTACTCTTTGCAAAAGGTTCGGTTATATTATGGAATACAGTATGTACAAAAGCATCGCCAAAAAGCAAAGCAGCAGTGTACGGAAGATTAAAAAGAAATACTCGAAAGACAAAGACTTTGTAATCAGTTACACGGATGCAAAAGGGCAATGCAAATGCCGTGTGTTCTATAATGAGGGTTTCAAGAGAAAAGACGCTCAATGTGATGCTAAATGCGACATAATGCCAAACACCAATTTTCTGCCAGCCTCAAGTCTTGTTGAGAGACTAAAGGCGGAACAGTGCGAGGTATGCGGAGCGCATGGCAAAACGGTGATGCACCATGTTCGTGCCTTGAAAGACTTGACAGGCAAGAACGAATGGGAACGCATCATGCTCAAAATGCACCGTAAAACATTGGCAGTCTGTCCAGAATGTAATGCTAAAATACATGGCAATGTATAACACTAAGTTGAATTATAACGGAGAGCCGTGTACATGGAGACATGTAAGCACGGTTCGGGGGCAGGCTCTCGGAAACCTACCGCAGAAATGCGGCAAGGCGCCGAGTGCCGAGCTACAATATACAAAAATGGTATCTATTGCAGCTTCCCTCATGCCGTGGAACTGCTGAACAAACCTTATTCTGATTTGTTTACCATATTGACTTCCTATCCGGAACTGGAAAACTACCTTTCTCCTTTCATGGATGCCTGGAAAGGTGGGGCACAAGACCAGCTTCAGGGCCAAATAGCTTCGGCGAAAATTCCGCTTACCAGGATGATTTCTCCACAACTGTACTGGGTCATGACAGGCAATGATTTTTCTCTGGACATCAATAATCCGAAAGAACCTAAAATCCTTTGTGTGGGCAATAATCCGGACCGACAGAACATCTATTCCGCTGCGCTCGGACTGTATAATTCCAGAATCGTCAAGCTGATAAACAAGAAAGGGCAGCTTAAAAGCACGGTCATTATAGATGAGCTTCCTACCATCTATTTCCGAGGGCTGGACAACCTGATAGCAACGGCACGTTCCAACAAGGTGGCGGTTTGTTTGGGATTTCAGGACTTCAGCCAGCTTAACCGTGACTACGGTGAAAAAGAAAGCAAGGTAATTCAAAATACAGTCGGCAACATATTCAGCGGTCAGGTGGTAGGTGAAACAGCCAAGACACTTTCCGAACGCTTTGGAAAAATCCTTCAGAAACGACAGTCCATATCCATCAACCGTCAGGATGTTTCTACATCGATCAATACCCAGCTGGATTCCTTGATTCCTGCATCCAAGATTTCCAACCTCTCACAGGGTACGTTTGTCGGTTCCGTGTCGGACAATTTCGGTGAGAAAATAGACCAGAAGATTTTCCATGCGGAAATTATTGTGGACCATGCCAAAGTAAGTGCGGAAGAGAAAGCTTACAAAAAAATCCCTATTATCAACACATTCAAGGACAGTGAAGGGAATGACATCATGCTCCAGCAGATACAGCGTAATTATGACCAGATAAAGGCGGATGCCCAGGCGATCATCAACGATGAGATGGAACGTATTAAGAATGATCCGGAACTATGTGAACGGCTGGGAATAGAAAGTGTAGAAGAGGAGAAAAGAAAAGCTGAATAGATACAGAATGACAAATAAATCCTGAATAAGTTTGATTTTCAGGGAACATTCCTTATCTTTGAAATTGAAATAGAACATAACGGCGGATTACGGGATGTTTTCCGTCGATTATATACATAAGTCGCAAGATGTCTCGAACAGGAATCTGACAAATTCAAAAACACGGAGGCTATTGCGTGAGGCTTATGCTATACCGTATAGCGTGAGCCCATGCGAGTTTCTGTGTTGGGCTTTGTCAGTAGCCTCTGTTCGAAATAAGCATGGGTTTCATGCTTTTATTTTTAACAAGCAGAGGTATGGCAAAAGTACAGATTATTATGCCCGTCACATTGGACGGTTTCCTGCCGGACAAAAATGAGGAACTGATGGAATGGCTCAGGACAGACCGGAACGGCTTCCCTTATTGGGAAGAGCGGGCTACATTCAACATGTATCCACATTACGGTATGCTTGACTTGATGGATGCCAAGGAAAGGCATGAAAAAGACTGCACATTTTTCATGAAGGTAGAAGATGAAAAAAGTGCAGAATATGTGGATGGTGTGTTTCTCTTCCGACTCGCAGATGAACTGGTCATTTACTTGCTTCCAATATCATACAAAAACGGGAAAAACATAACCGGAAAGATACAGTTCGGACAATGGACTTTACGTGACTCCAAAACATTACGGAACAATGTATGCAGACTTGTGTACCGCTTTAAAGAATGAAGATTACTTCAAATCAAGTTTCTTCATTTTCTTGTATAGGGATGTACGACTGCAACCGAGTTCCGCTGCTGTCTTGCTGACATTACCATGATTTTTATCAAGCAGATTTCGTATCCTTTCCTTTTCCTGAATGATACGAATATCCAGATTGTCACTACAATCTACATTGTCCAGTCCCAAGTCACAGACATCCAATAATGCATTATCCGCAACAATTACCGCACGTTTGATCTTTGCGTTCAATTCCCGCACATTACCCGGCCAGTCATATCCCAACATACATGCTTTCGCTTCTTCGGTAAATCCCTCATTCTTGACACGGATTCTACCGGAATGTTCTTTTCTGAAGAATTCGGCAAGCGGAAGAATATCGTCTTTGCAATCTTTTAATGGCGGTTGAACAATTTCGAGTTCTGCAAGGCGATAATACAAATCCTCACGAAAGCGACCTTCCTCCACTGCTTTTTTCATATCCTCATTGGTAGCAGAAATAATACGTACATCCGTATGTTTCACTTTATCACTTCCTACCGGATTAAACTCCTTTTCCTGAAGGACACGCAGAAGAAGAATCTGCATGGAATACGGCATATTGCCGACTTCATCCAGAAATAAAGTTCCTCCATTGGCCGTCTCAAAATGTCCTTTTCTATCCGCAACAGCTCCTGTAAAAGCTCCTTTGACTGCACCGAAAAATTCTGAAGCCTGCAAATCGTTAGGTATGCTTCCACAATTGACGGCAACAAAAGGCTTCTCACGTCTGTCACTATAACGATGTATCATCTGGGCTATCACTTCCTTACCGCTTCCGCTCGGACCAAGTATCAGGACTGAAAGTTCCGAAGGTGCCACACGACGAGCCAGTGAAGCGGCTTTTCTGGCAGCTTCACTGGTACGTTCAACAAAAGAACGCTCTTTACGTACAATAACAGGCTGTTTAAGTATACTATGTACTAATTCTATCAGTTGCTCTTGATGAACAGGCTTTTGCAAATAATCCTTAGCGCCGAGTTTGATAGCACGGACAGCATCCGTGATACAGGCATAATCTGTCATGACAATAAATGGAACTTCCATCTTAGAACGCATCATCCATTCCAGAAAGCTGATACCATCACCTTCCGGCAGACGTACGTCACCCAATACCAGACTGATTTCGTTTTTCTTCAGAATACTACGTGCACCGGGTTCATCTATAGCTGTCAATACTTCGTAACCGGCCTTCTGCAGCCATTTTTCAATCATTCCGCAAAGTATCATATTGTCTTCAACTATCAGAATTTTCATATTTTTTCAGTTCTTTTTTTGTTTCTTCTATTAATATTTTAAGCCACTCCATGATTTGTATTGCATGTTCATGAACAGTTTCATTTTGGCTATCACTGTCGTGTAGTAGCCTTTGAAAATCACGTAAAATATTGTCTTTCCCAAGCATCTCCCATACAGGCATCATCCGGTGGATTATTTTTCTCATGGTCTCACGGTCGGTTATCCTGTCAGCAGATTCCATCTCCTCCAGTTCTTTTTCAGATTCCATAACAACGAGAGAAAGCATATGACTATAATCATCCGTATTCTCCAGTAAACTGGAAAAATCGAAATCTCCGGAAACTGAAACTTGTGTACGAGATATAATGGTGGATAAAAAATCAAGCAGTCCGTGGATATTGAACGGTTTATGAATACAGCCTACAAATCCTTCTTTTTCATAAATTCCGGAATTTCCGTCACCACGGCAGTCATGACTGCTACTGGAACAGTTCTAGAATTGCCGATGTCCGAATTGCGAAGCAATCTTAACAAACCGAATCCGTCAGTATCAGGCATTTGTACATCTGTCAAGATCAATCATATTCAGAATTTTCAAGAGCGGCCACTACTTCAACGTGCATTCTTACAGGTTTTACAGGATATACCTTTGCGCCCGAGCATATCTTCCGCTATTTTCAGTTGTATAGGATCATCGTCCACTACAAGAACATTCTTAGGCAATATAGTTATTGTATTATGGTCCGATTTGTCTTCCTCAACTAACTCATCCGTTTCAGGCAAAGAAAGTTCCAGTCTGAACATGCTTCCTTTACCGAGTACACTTTCTACATCCATTTTCCTTCCAAACCTTAATTAATCCTTTGGTAAGGAAAGTCCCAAACCAAACCCTTCAGAATTGACATTCTGTGCGGCACGCTCAAATGGAGCAAATATTCTTTTCAGTGTTTCCTCATCCATACCGATACCAGTATCCCTTATTTCAATACGAAGTTTTCCTTCTGAATATTCTGAATGGAAATTGACGTTACCCCTGGAAGTAAACTTAATAGCGTTTGTAAGTAGATTGGCTAAAACCTGTTCAAGTTTGTCCGCATCACCTTTTACTATTACATTTGATCCTTTATGTTCAGAATATAAAATCAGACCTTTTGAAGTCGCTTTACGAGAAAACTCATCTGAAATTCGTTGCAAGAAACGGTCAAGATAAAATGGTGTGTCGTTACGCAAATTACCGGCTTCATTGATTCGGTAAGCATCCATCAAATCATTAACCAGATGTAAAACGTGTCGACAAGAATGACGGATGTCATCTAAATATTTTTCGCGCTTCCTCTTTTCACGCGTTTCAGATACCAAATCTGCACAGTTATGGATATTACCAAGTGGACCTCTAATATCATGAGAAACTGTCAGGATGATTTTCTTACGCATATCAAGCAAATTCTCGTTTTCTTGAATAGCTTGTTGTAATTTAAATTTAATTATTTCTTCCTTACGTAAATCTGATTGTATAATTAAAAATGAAATTAATATTATAAAAACCGCAATACTCATCATTACGATAAATAATCGAAAGGATTCTTGTTTGACTTCCGTTACCTCTAAGTTTCGTTCTATAAATGACAGCTGTACCTGATTATCTAAAAAAGATACAAAATCATATAATTTTTGATTTAACAGCCTATTCTGCAAACGCAAGCTATCCACATAAGTTTCTATCTGATTGTTTCGCATATCTATGACAGAAACCAATCTATTATTAAAATTCTGTATTTCATTAGTTATATAGGGGACTTGTATCGTCTCCTTCTTTCCGAATAATCCGGCAATTCCTTTCTTTTTCTGAGTTATTGTCTTCACTTTTACTGTTTGAGTAGCTATTACAGGCAATTCATTAGTAAGAATACTATCAGATTTATTCGCAAATTGGACTGCTTTCATTATTTGAAACAAGTGCATTTCTTTCGTTTTAAGCAATTCCCGTAAAGAATCAATTGAACTGGACATAAAAAATCACAACTCCTTAATTTTATTTCAAGTAGAACACTATCTGTTTTAAAACGTTGATTATGAAATATGTTATAATCAGACTCATCCCATACTATAACTGATTCGCCTAAAGTTGCCAACTTAGTAATATACAAATGAACTTTATTAGTATTCTCATAAGCTTCATTAATTTGAATTATCAGATTCTCAAGTTCTTTCAACCGGCAACGTTCATTTATCATTACAGTAACCATACTTAAGACTATAAATCCTGTAATAAAATATCCAATAAATAGTCTTTTGCGTAATAATGAAGTCATCAGGAACATTCTATTGATTTATTTGACATCATAATTCTATATATTTAACTAGTCATAGTATATATCATTCTCAAATATTTATTTCAAATTCAAGCAATAAAATAAAAAACACTTCATATTACAACTGAACTCTTTTATGAAAAAGTTGAATATATGAAGTGTTTTTTTATTACGATATAAACTATAAAATCCTATTCTTCGGGAACTGGTGTATAAACCTTATCCAGTCCACCAGGAAGGTGTGGTCTTCCACATTTTTCAGTTCCTCATCCGTAGGCTTAAACCTTTAACGGCTCTCCAGCTTTGGTCTTCCATATTTATTATGATGTCCATGTCTTTTACCAGACCTGTACCACCAGTGTAGTTGTTGGGGTCGATAATATCCTTGCCGCTTACGGTTCTGACAAGTTCTCCATCTACATAATATTCAAGTGTGAAAGGGTCTTTCCAGAACACTCCTACACGATGAAAATCGTCGCGCCACAATGTTCCCTTGTCATCCTTATACCATGAGCCAAGATCTTTCGGCTGATAATCCTTGAATGGCTGGCGGATGAATATGTGATGGCTCAGGTGAAGTCTGTCGGCACCGTAACCTCCGCCGTCTCTGTCGCCGCCGTATGCTTCTATGATGTCGATTTCCTGAGTATCGTCAGGGCTGAGCATCCATACATCGGATGCCATGGTTGAATTTGAAAGTTTTGCGTATGCCTCTACATAAACCGGATACTTTACACGTGTCTTCGATGTGATACATCCCGTATAGGTTCCCGACAGTTCCTTTGTGTTGGGTCCGCTTACAACTTTCTTCATGGGGACATCTTCAGGACGGCTGGCTCTTATTTTAAGGTATCCGTCGGAAACGGAAACATGGTCTCTCTGCCATATTGTAGGAGCAGGTCCTGTCCAATGATTATGATAGAAATCGGTCCATTTGGCATAGAACTCTTTTCCTTTATCCTTTTCGTCGGCAACATAATTAAAGTCGTCCGACTGTGGATGGAGTTTCCACACCATACCGTCGCCGGCATCAGCGGTACAGGATAGATATCCCACTCGTACGATTTATTATTGAAATCTTCTGCTGCACAGGCTATTTGCAGCGATGCTAAACAAATGGTAAACAGTTTTCTCATCGTGGTATCTTAGTTTAAGTTATAATAATTATTTTCGTTCTTTTGATTCACCTTTAGCGGTATGTGTCTGCAATGTCCAGGTAGAAAATCTCATTATGCTCTGATAGTCTGAACTGTTGTATATATGAGTAAGACCCCATCTCAATATTTCGGTAGGTTCTTTTTCGGCATCTGCACTGCGGTTCAGGCCAATGGCGTGTGGCGCGCCTTTTACTACTGACATTATTTCAAAGTTTATTCCGTCAGGCGACCACTGGAGTGTGTTCTTTTCAGGACCGTCGGTGGTGATAAGTGAAGCTATACCTCCTTTGTAAGGCCATACGCAAACTTCATGCCCGCTGTTTGAAATAGGATTATATTCCGATTTCACATACGGACCCATAGGATTTTCCGCAATAGCCACTCCGTGTTTGATTTCACGGCCGCCCCATGTTATTTCTTCTCCCATACGTTCGCCTTTGTAGTACATATAGAACTTACCTTTATAAGGTATTATACACGGGTCGTGTACCTTATGACTGTCGAAATCACCTTTCGACACTACCTTGAATCTGTTATCCTCATCGCCTTCCCATTCGCCGGTATTAGAAGGTTCCAGTACAGGCTTGTCTGTCTTGATCCACGGTCCTTCAGGGGAATCAGCACATGCCATACCGATAGTATTCTTTACACGGACTGTGTAAGGGGATTTTACCGCCTGATAGCAAAGATAATACTTTCCTTTCCATTCCATCACCTCAGGAGTGAAGACTGAACGGTCGTCGTAAGCACCTTTTTCACCACGTTTCACTGCAATTCCCTGTTCCTTCCATGTCCATCCGTCTTTTGATGTGGCATACCATATATCACATCTGTCCCATGGGAAAACCTTATCTTTCTCTATATCTCCAGCAAATCCTTGGGTAGGTCCATAGCTCTTTGAATACCATACATAATATGTATTACCTATTTCAGCATTGCACTCGGGTCTCTTCTTACTACGCCCTCTTCATAAGCAAGATCACCTTTAAGTGGTTCCATCTTATACTCAAAGAACCATTTATTGTCGTGATTTTCCCATTTCATGGCACGTTTCATAGCTGCACTTAACTTATTTCCCTTAGGTATTCCCAATGAATCGGCCTTAAGCTCATCATAATTCTGAGTGTCGTCAACGGCAATAGTCTGTGTATTGCCTGTATTTCCGCATGCTGCCAATAGCGACATCATGCCGGCTGCAAGAATAATTTTTCTCATACTAGACTTTATTTTATATTAATTGTTAGTTTATTCGAGTGTAATTCACTTGTTTCTGCACTGATATTCAGTACCGATGATTTTTCTGTCGACTGAAGCATCAACATACATCTTCCCTGATATGTCATAATATCCTTACTTTGATATGGAGAAACGTTCTTCACGTTTCCATTGTCTATACCAAGCAGACGGTACTCTCCATCAATGTTGAACTTAAGCATCTGTTCTGTTGTCTTTACAGGATTACCTTTTTTGTCTGTTAGCTGAGCTGTGACATGCAGAACATCCTTTCCATTTGCTGCGATACTTTGTTTGTCAACCGTCAGCAATATCGAATGTTCTTTGCCTGAAGTCCTTATAGCTGTAGTGGTATTACCTAACTTATTTTTTCCTTTTGCGGTAATAGTGCCAGGCTTGTACTGAACTGCCCATTTATAGATATGATCCTCAAAATCGTCTATATACTTCTTTCCCATCGACTTACCGTTAACGAAAAGTTCCACTTCATCACAATTGGAATATATCTCTACTATTACCGAGTCACCTTTCTGATAATTCCAGTGAGAGTTTACATCATCCCAAACCCATAATCTTCTATCCCATTCATGTCCTTTCTTATCAGTAAATCCATCTTTTACATGGAGATACGAAGATTTGTCTGTAGTCTGTGAATATATAGCAATAAAAGGCTTGTCTGTCCACAATGATTTCATCATGTCGTACGAAGCTTCACATAGCCGCACATATCCAGGAGACCACATCCTATCGACTTTTGAGGCCATTTTGAAAGACGGCTTCCACTTTCTCCCAGATAATCGACTCCTGTCCATATAAACATACCCGGAACGAAATCCCTTTCAATCACCGCCTTCCATTCGTGCCACTGACCGAGATTTTCTGTACCCATTATAGGCTTGTCAGGATAATTCTTCTTAGCATAATCATACATCACGCGACGGTAGCTGAAGCCTGCCACATCGAGCGCGTCGATATATCCTGACTCAAAGCTTATGGAAGGCAGGATGCAGTTGGCGGTAACTACACGTGTGGTGTCCATCTGGCGTGTCCATGCAGCTAATTTTTGCGCTGTACGGCCAATGTCGTATGCATGTTTAGGCTGGATTTTCCACATTTCTCTGATTTTTTCTTTAGAGTATGGAGCTGATTCCAGAAATAATTACCGTTGGAATCGGCACCGAAGAAACCTGTCGCCTCGCGGCATCCGGTATAAGTCCATTCTATTTCATTACCTATACTCCACTGGAAGATACAGGCATGATTACGGCTTCTCCTCATTACGTTTTTCAAATCTCTTTCTGCCCATTCCTGGAAATGCTCGCAATAGCCATGCGTAGGATAGTCTTCTACAGTTTCCTTCATATTGAGTCTTTTATCTTTGGGATAATCCCACTCATCGAAGAATTCTTCCTGAACCAGAAGACCTATCTCATCGCACAAAGACAGAAACTCTTCCGCTCCCGGATTGTGCGAGAGGCGGATGGCATTGCATCCTCCTTCCTTTAGGGTTTTCAGACGCCGGTACCACACATCGCGTATCATTGCCGCGCCAACCATTCCGGCATCATGGTGCAGGCATACTCCTTTTATCTTCATGTTTTTCCCGTTAAGGAAGAAACCTTTGTCTGCATCAAAACGGAATGTCCGTATGCCGAACCTGACAGTGTTTTCAGAAATTACTTCATCGCCATTCTTGATGCGTGTCTCGGCTGTATAGAGGACAGGTGTATCGACGCTCCACAAATCAGGCTGTTTAATCTCAGATACGATGTCGATAATTTTCTCCTCACCAGCATTCAGTTTTATACTGAAGACCTCAAAGGCTGCGATATTGCCTTTATTATCCTTATATACTACCTCAACAACTGCAGCTCTGGGTTCGGAGTAGCTGTTGCACACGGTAACTTGGTTGTTTACTTTAGCATATTTATCAGTAACCACGGGAGTAGTGACAAATGTTCCCCAAACCGGAATATGCAGTCTGTCGGTTACAATCATTTTCACATCCCTGTATATACCTGAACCGGTGTACCATCTGCTGTCGGCATAATGGCTGTGGTCGACCCTTACAGTCATACGGTTATCCTCATTGGGATTGAGATAGTCTGTGACATCAAAATAAAAAGGAGCATATCCCGAAGGATGATATCCAAGCTTTTTGCCATTTATCCAATACTCAGAATTATTATATACTCCATCGAACACTATATAGCATTTCTGATTTGCACTGATTGTTGTGGGAAATGATTTGCTATACCATCCTATTCCTCCCTGAAGGAAAGCTACACATCCTTCACCCGAAATGGAATCGTAAGGTAAACCAACACTCCAGTCATGTGGCAGGTTCACTTTCTTCCATTCATCACCAGGGACATAAGAAGTATATGAATAATGAGCAGAATCTTTCAGTACGAATTTCCAATCTTTATTGAAATCAACATTTGAATCAGATGCTGAAACCTTTAGGTTGATAATAGGATTATTAAAGCTAAAAGATTTTTATTTCTCATAATCTTAGGTTTTACATGTTTTTTGATGTCACAAAACTATATCTTTCACTTATAATATATGAGGGGGATATTAATGTGATATAGGGTGGGAAATCAGAATTTTACATCTGCCTGTATTCCACCGTCACCTACAACCTTGACAAAGGATGTTCCTTTCTTCCCTCTTATGGTTCTCAGGACAAACAGACACTTTCCGTTATATGTCCTTACACTATTGTTTATGACGTTGATGTTCAAATCTTCTATCGAAGGCGATCCATTGTCGAGTCCGGCAAGTTCAAGCTTGTCGTCGAGGATTATCCTCACATCCGAAGGTATATCGACTACTGTGTTTCCTTCTTTATCTTCAATGGATACTTCTACATGGATAAGGTCATAACCGTTGTCGGTAGCTGTTTTGCGGTCGCAGTTCAGTGCCAGACGGCACGGCTTGCCGCTTGTGGACAAAGTGTCTTTCGATAATATTCTGTCGCCGTCCTTGCCTACCGCAAGGAGTGTTCCTTCCTTGTATGCCACCTTCCACATCAGTATATTATGCTCCATGAAATCGCTGCGTTTCTTTGTTCCCAACGATTTGCCGTTCAGAAACAGTTCCACTTCTGGGGCGTTGGTATATACCTGCACCAGTATGTCCTCGTCCCTGCGGTACTTCCATTTATCGCGTGTGTCGTACCACTCCCAGCGTCTGATCCATCCCGGGCGTGGAGTGTAGGTGAAACTTCCGTCAGCATCCATCTTGAACTCGCTTTCCTTTTCAGGTATTGTTACAATATGGGTTTTCGGTGTGTCTTTCCACAGACATTCAAAGAAATGGCCACGCGCTGTCTTGTTGCCCACGAAATCGAAGAAAGAACAGTCTCCACCCTTGCAGGCCATGGGCCGTTCTCGCCAAGATAGTCGAATCCTGTCCACACGAAGATGCCCGCTATGTACTTCTTGTCGGCCACGGCTGTCCATTCAAAGAGCTGACCAACATTCTCCGAACCGATAATAGGCTGATATGGATATAGCTTATGGTCGATTTCATAATATTTGTCTTTATAGTTATATCCCACTACATCAAGAACGTCTGTATATCCGGAGAGACGCGAAACTGACGGAACAACGACTCCTGAAGAGACGGGACGGGTAGTGTCCACATCCTTAACCCAACCGGCAAGGACAGCGGCTGTTTCAGCCAAATCGTCTTTTCCTCCTGACAGACGGTTGAACTCTTTCAGTATAGACTTGTTGTCTGTTTCCGGGTCGCCCGTATGGATAAGACCCTTGAACCCTTTATTGTCTTTGCTCGATGCCCAGTAATATGGATAGGTCCATTCTATTTCATTGCCTATACTCCAGAGTATCACGCAAGGATGATTCTGTCTCGCCTGATGAACGACTTGAGGTCGTGCTCGGCATGCGTATCGAAGTATCTGGTATATCCTATTGATATGCTGTCGGGCGCATCTTCCTTAGCTCGCTCAGTAATCCACTTTTTCTTTGCCACCTTCCATTCGTCGATAAATTCATTCATTACAAGAAGTCCCAGACTGTCGCACATTTCCAGCAGACTTTCCGAATGCGGATTATGGGCTGTACGTATGGCATTGCAGCCTATGGAACGAAGTCTCATAAGGCGTCGCAACAGGGCATCATCGTATGCGGCAACACCCATACATCCCAAGTCGTGGTGTATGTTCACTCCTTTTATTTTTACTGATTTTCCGTTTAGAAGGAAGCCTTCATCCGCATCGAATTTAATGTCGCGGATACCAAATTTTGTTGTTTTCTTATCCATCACATATCCGTCAGAAGCAATCAGAGTAGTATGAAGCTCATACATCGAAGGCGTTTCAAGATCCAGAGATGACAATTCTACAGTTCAACAGATGCAGTGAACTCATTGAAATCGCCTTTCAGGGCAACAAAATCATCGGAAACAGAAGCTATTGTCTTGCCGTCGTACACTACTTCGTGCTTCACGGTGACTCCTTTTACACCTGTTCCAGCATTCTTCACCTCGCATACCACATTCACCATCGAACGGTTGCCTACCTGTGGTGTGGTAACGAATATTCCGTCTGAAGGAATATAGAGCTCGTTTCTTAGAATAAGACTCACATTCCTGTATATACCGGCACCGACATACCATCTGCTGTCGGCATACGCTCTTCTGTCAACGCAGACAGTTATTGTATTCATCGAACCTTTTGGTTTCAGATATTGAGTAAGTTCATATTCAAATCCCACATATCCGTTAGGACGGAATCCCAACATATGCCCGTTTATCCAAACCTTTGAGTTATTATATACACCTTCGAAATGAATGAACACTTTTTTCCCATTCATATCATCCGAGGTGAGAAAATTCTTCATGTAAATCCCCACACCGCCAGACAGAAAACCATTGCTTCCGGCTGTCTGAGTCTTGGTATATCCTTCGCTGATACTCCAGTCATGAGGCAGACACACATCCTCCCACTTTATATCTGGACTCAGGAACAAAGTGTCCTGAGGCACGAAACCTGCTGGTTTGCTGAATTTCCAATCGAAGTTGAAATCCACTTTAGTGGAGGTTCCGGCATAACAGAATCCGGACAGAAAGATAGTTAAGACTGTGATAATGTTTTTTATGGTCATATCGATTTTCAGATTAATATTAATGACAAAAATAATTTCAAAAGTGTAAAAACAAAAAAACTCTCCATTTATATTTCAGATATCAACGGAGAGTTTCATCATTAAAAAAAATAAAACATTTTATAAAGTTACTCCTTGCTTAAGGATAGCTATTTCCCGGTATCCCTTCTTTTCGTTCAGTGCCTGCTTTCCGCTTGCCACTTCCACCACAAAGTCTATAAAACGTCTGCTTAAAGATTCCATGCTTTCTCCCTCTACCAGATTCCGGCATTGAAATCAATCCACGTATGTTTCTGTTCATAAAGCGGAGTGTTGGTCGAAACCTTCACGGTTGGAACGAATGTTCCGAACGGTGTTCCGCGGCCTGTTGTGAACAGCACGATATGGCATCCGGCAGAAGCAAGAGCCGTACTTGCCACTAGGTCGTTGCCTGGTGCGCTCAACAGGTTAAGTCCGTGTGTTGTGACACGGTCGCCATATTTCAGAACATCCTCCACCATCGAGCTTCCCGACTTCTGTGTACATCCCAATGATTTCTCCTCAAGCGTGGAAATACCTCCCGCCTTGTTTCCCGGTGAAGGATTTTCATATATTGGCTGGTCGTTGCGGATGAAGTAGTTCTTGAAGTCGTTTATCATGGCCACTGTGTCGTCGAATATCTCCTTCGTGCGGCAACGGTTCATGAGCAGTGTCTCGGCTCCGAACATTTCAGGTACCTCCGTGAGGACTGTTGTCCCACCCTGGGCAACAAGATAGTCAGAGAACACCCCAAGCATCGGATTGGCCGTGATACCGGACAGTCCATCAGACCCGCCGCACTTGAGTCCTATACGCAGTTTTGACAGGGGGACATCAGTCCGCTTGTCTTCCCTGGCTATGGCATACATCTCACGGAGAAGTTTCATACCCTCTTCTATCTCATCATCTACTTTCTGAGAAACAAGGAAACGGATCCTTTGGGTATCATAGTCACCTATAAACTCACGAAAGGCATCAGGCTGGTTGTTCTCACAGCCAAGACCTACGACAAGGACAGCTCCGGCATTGGATGAAGGACCATGTCACGCAATATCTTACGGGTGTTCTCATGGTCGTCACCCAACTGCGAGCATCCGTAGTTATGAGGGAAAGATATAATGGAGTCAACCCCCTCGCAACCTGTTTCCTTGCGAAGCTGCTCGGCCAACTGGTTTACTATTCCGTTCACGCAACCCACCGTAGGATAATCCATATCTCATTACGTATGCCGGCTTCTCCGTTAGCACGCAAATACCCTTTGAATGTACGGTTCTCGTTCGTGAATGTCTGTTTCTCGAACTTCGGAGTGTAAGTGTATGTACTCAGACCGGAAAGGTTCGTCTTGACGGTTTTCTCGTTCAGCAGATGTCCTTTCCTGACTTCCTTTACAGCGTGCGATATGGGGAAACCGTATTTTATCACCATATCACCTTCTGCAAAATCCTTCAGGGCAATCTTATGACCGGCAGGTATATCCTCCATTAATTCTATGGAATTGCCGTTCACCTCTATTACAGTCCCTTTGGACAATGGGTGCAGTGCCACAGCCACATTGTCCGCAGGGTTTATCTGGATATATTCAGTCATAACAAACTAACATTTATAAATTGAAGAATACAGGTAGAAGTATCAACCTACAAGGTCTTTTACTGTCTGAAGCATTCCTTCGCTCTGGATTTTGTTGATATAGTAAATTACACGGTCTGCCAGTCCCGAGATAGTATTAAGGTCTTCACCCCAAATGGAAGTATCGGCGAGAACTGTCTTCACAAGATTTTCTACCGAGCCATCGTTCCACAAACTTGTAAGCATCGCCATGATTTCCTGTGCATCGTTAGGAACTATCTCTACACCATCGGCACGCTTTCCACCTTTGTAGTATACTATGATGGCTGCAAGACCGAGTACAAGTCCTTCAGGAAGCACACCCTTACGTTTCAGATATTCCTTCACTCCTGGAAGGTCGCGTGTGGCATACTTAGGGAATGAGTTAAGCATGATTGATGTTACCTGATGGTCTACGAAAGGATTATTGAAACGTTCCAGGACATCATCGGCAAACTTCTTGAGTTCCTCTTTCGGCAGGTTGAGGGTCTCCATCAGCTCGTCGAACATCACACGTTTGATGAACTTGCCTATCACCTCATGCTGGCATGCGTCTCTCACGATATTGACGCCCGAAAGGAATGCCACCGGCGACAATACAGTGTGAGGACCGTTCAGCAGAGTAACCTTGCGTTCATGATAAGGCTCCTCCGACGGGACGAACAGAACGTTCAGTCCCGCCTTGTTTGCAGGAAATTCTTCGGCAACCGATTCCGGTGCTTCGATAACCCACAGATGAAAAGCCTCGCCCTGTACAACTAAATTGTCATCAAAGTATAGTTTAGTTTTTATGTTGTCTATGTCTTTACGAGGGAAACCCGGTACGATACGGTCCACCAGTGTGGCATATACACCACATGCAGTTTCAAACCATGACTTGAACTCTTCGCCAAGGTTCCACAATTCAATATACTGATAGATTGTTTCCTTCAGTTTGTGACCGTTGAGGAAGATAAGCTCGCATGGGAAGATGATGAGTCCTTTCGACTTGTCACCGTTGAAATGTTTGAATCTGTGATAAAGCAACTGTGTCAGCTTGCCCGGATAAGAGCTTGCAGGAGCATCCTCAAGCTTGCACGACGGATCGAAGTTGATACCGGCCTCAGTAGTGTTCGAGATTACGAATCTCATATCAGGCTGTTCCGCCAGTGCCATGAAGTCATTATACTGGCTGTATGGATTCAGCGCGCGGCTGATGACATCAATCATTCTGAATGAGTTCACCACCTCGCCATTGTTCAGTCCCTGAAGATTGACATGATACAGACAGTCCTGGGCATTGAGGGCATCAACCATACCTTTTTCTATAGGCTGCACCACAACAACACTGCTGTTGAAATCTGTCTTTTCATTCATATTCGAGATAATCCAGTCGACAAACGCACGAAGGAAATTACCTTCGCCAAACTGTATGATACGTTCCGGACGTACTGCCTTTACTGCAGTCTTACTATTTAAAGCTTTCATTGTAATGCCAAAAAATTAAAATTGATAAGATTAAAATTCAACCAACATTCTGAATACCTTACCTGGATTTTCCGACCATTTCTGCAGAGCCTCGCCTGCCTCTTCAGGTTTCACTACGGCAGAGATAAGTTCGTTCATCGGGCAGTTGCCATTCTGAAGATAATGTATCACGGCACGGAAATCCTCAGGCATTGCATTGCGCGAACCGCGTATGTCGAGTTCCTTCTGGACAAAATATTTTGTCTGGAAAGCCACTTCACTCTTGCATAGCCGATACATGCCACACGGCCTGTGAAACCTACAATGTCGATGGCAGTAACATATGTGATAGGACTACCCACAGCCTCTATCACCACATCAGCCATATAGCCGTCAGTAAGTTCCCTTACTCTTTCCACCACATTTTCAGTCTTCGAATTGATAACCATCGAAGCACCCAGCGTTTTTGCCAGTTCAAGCTTCTCATCGTCAATATCCAATGCTATTACCCTTGCGCCACGAAGCGATGCTCTTACTATGGCGCCAAGTCCAATCATTCCGCAACCAATCACGGCCACAGTATCAATGTCAGTTACCTGAGCTCTCGACACGGCATGGAAACCTACGCTCATAGGCTCAATCAGCGCACATTCCTTATCCGAAAGACCGGCAGCCGGAATAACCTTTGTCCAAGGGAGGACAAGGAACTCCTGCATAGAACCGTTACGCTGAACACCCAAAGTCTCGTTGTGTTCGCAGGCATTCACACGTCCGTTGCGGCATGAAGCACACTTTCCGCAGTTGGTATATGGATTTACTGTCACGTTCATTCCCTTCTCGAAACCGACAGGAACGCCTTCGCCTATTTCCTCTATCACAGCACCCACTTCATGTCCCGGGATGACAGGCATCTTCACCATAGGATTTCTTCCCAGGTAAGTATTAAGGTCGGAACCACAGAATCCGACATATTTGATACGAAGTAAAATTTCTCCGGCTCCAAGTGTTGGTTTAACTATATCAGCTACTTGAACCTTTCCGGCTTCAGTAATTTGTACAGCTTTCATAATCTATGTATTTATTTAAATTTGTTATTGTATTATTTTGATGTTGCATTAATTCAATGTTGTTTTTTCTCTATCTTATATCCTCTCCAGCCATAATATGCCGTAAAGAAGAAACATATCAGAGGTATTACATATGCCACCTGATAGAAGTCCGCGTTATGATTCATCACAAATGCGGTGAACTGAGGGATGCACGCATTACCTATAATAGCCATCACAAGGAATGCCGAACCACTCTTTGTGTCCTCGCCAAGGTCGCGTAGTGCAAGTGAGAACTGGGTTGGATACATTATCGACATGAAGAACGACACTGCAAGCATGGCATAAAGTCCTGTCATACCACCGAACATGATAATCACCCCGCACAGTATGATATTCACTATAGCGTATGTCAGCAGCATATCCTGAGTCTGAATTTCGACATCAGCATAGTTCCTATCCATCTGCCAGCAAGGAAAGCCAGCATATACAGTCCGAAGAATGTGGTCGCCTCATCCTCCGACAGACCTGCATACATACAGCAGTAAACCAGGAACAAGCTGTTAATGCTGTCTGCCCTCCATTATAGAAGAACTGTGCGATAACTCCCCATCTCAGGTGTTTGCGTTTCAACACTGCAAAATTGATAAGCTTGCCCTTCTCGCCGTGCGATTCCTCCTTGTCAATATCAGGCAACTTATACAGTGCAAACACCACAGCAAGAATAATCAGCAGGACTGCAAGAACCAGATAAGGCATCTTCATGGAGTCTGTCTCCATCTGAATAAATCCGTCCCAACCTCCGGGAAAGTCGGCAGGCAGAGTCTCGCGAGTATAGTTCTGTCCGGTAAGTATAAGCTTACTCAGAAACATTGCGGATATGAAAGCACCAAGACCGTTGAACGACTGTGCAAGATTCAGTCTTCTTGAAGCCGTATCGTGTGTACCCAGAGCTGTCACATACGGATTGGCAGCAGTCTCGAGGAAGCACATTCCGTTGCCATGATGAAGAAGATTACAAGATATGCCAGTATTCCTTTATCTCGGCTGCAGGGAAGAAAAGCAGACCACCGATGGCTGCAAGAATGAGACCGACAATTATACCGACTTATAGCTGAAACGTTTCATGAACATTGCTATCGGTATGGGAAACAGGAAGTAGGCCAGCCAATAGGCAGCTTCAGTGAACGAGGCCTCAAAAGCATTCAGTTCACAGGTTTTCATCAACTGCCTGATCATTGTAGGCAGCAGGTTGCTGCTGATGGCCCACATGAAGAACAAGCTGAATATCAGTAAAAGCGGTATAAAATATTTGTTTTTCATTCTGACATATTTTTAATATAAGGTAACTCTGGCAGATTCTTGAAACCATAGAAGCTTTCGCGTTCTCGCCCAAGAAAAGTTTTTTGCTTCTCTCTTCCAATTCTTTTGATTTAATCACAAAGTCGTACGACATCTTGTAGGTAATGGCTGTGATTGTGCGTGGATAGTCGGAACCCCACATCAGTTTCTCGAAGCCAACAAGGTCGGCAGCTTCGTTGATGGCTCTGACAGCGCTGCGGAACGGATAGAACTCGTCATTGAACAGCCAAGTGATACCGCCCGACTCAATCATCACATTCTTATGACGGGCAAGCATTATCTGCTTCTTCCAATCCGGTTTAGTCACCATACCGAAATGCCCGATGGCAATCTTCAAGTACGGACATTCTGAAATGATTTCTTCCATCTCGCCCACCTGGAGGTCTCCCTCTGCCATATCTATGGAAAGAATCACCCCCTTGTCTTCCATTAGATGAAACATCCTCATCATCTCGTCCGAGTTGAGCATCACCCTACCGTCCTTCAGTTGCAGGCGGTGTCCCGGAATCTTTATGGCCTTGAACCCTTTGTCTATAAGTTCAACCGCCTGGTTATAGAAACCCGGTTTTCTGAATTCACACATACCACACACGAAGAACCTGTCCGGATATTTCGTCATCACCTCCATCAGATAGTCATTCTGAATGCCGTCGATATACTCCTGTGTGACAACAGCCGCGCCAACCAGGGCATAATTCATATTAGCCAGGAAAACCTCAGCCGTGTTTCTTCCGTCAATCATAAAGGGGGGGAGCATTTGTCTCACCTCCCCCATAAACAATGATTGACCGTTCTCTGTAGTCTTGATTTTCAGGCCATCTACTTCAGTGTCCTGATAAAGCCACAGATGCGAATGGGCGTCAATTATTGTATAATCCATAGAAACAGTATTTATGAATTTGCCCAACTTACTCTTTGCTGATCGCCTATTATCTCCTTAACCTTTTCCACAAGGCTCCAGTCTATCGGTTCCTCAATGTATTTTATGTTCTGAAGCACAGACTCTGTTCTTGCCGAGCTGAACAATGTTGTAGGTATTCTCGGATTGCTTACAGAGAACTGCACCGCAAGTTTCTCGATAGGGTATCCCTGTTCAGCACAATACTTGGCAGCCTTTGCACACACCTCAATCAATGGTTTTGGAGCCGGATGCCATTCAGGAACACCTCTCTGTGTGAGAAGTCCCATACCGAACGGCGAAGCGTTTATCACTCCCACACCATTTTCGTCAAAATAGTCGAGGAAGTCCACCAGCTTGTCGTCGTTCAATGAATAGTGACAGAAGTTAAGCACCGCCTCTACTGTACCCGGAGCGGCATGGTCGATAATCCATTTCAGGTTTTCGAGCTGCAGGTCGGTGATACCCACGTGGCCCACCACGCCTTTCTTCTTCAGTTCCACCAGAGCAGGCAATGTCTCGTTCACCACCTGGTTCATATCCGAGAACTCAACGTCGTGAACGTTGATAAGGTCGATATAGTCGATGTTCAGACGTTCCATACTTTCGTAAACACTCTCCTGAGCGCGTTTGCCCGAGTAGTCCCACGTATTCACACCGTCCTTGCCATAGCGTCCCACCTTTGTAGAAAGGATGAACGATTCTCTTGGCAATTCCTTCAGAGCCTTACCCAATACGGTTTCGGCTTTATAATGTCCGTAATATGGAGAAACATCAATAAAGTTCAGTCCGCGTTCCACTGCTGTAAAAACAGACTGTATAGCGTCACTTTCTTTGATAGAATGAAAAACTCCGCCCAATGAAGATGCGCCATAACTCAATACAGGAACCTTAAGTCCTGTCTTTCCCAATTCACGATATTCCATTTTTGATAAATAATTTAAAGGTTAATATTTTTTACTCTGTTTATTCTTATTCATACAGATAGAACATACGTTCCATCATCTTCCATTTCTCGTCCGATGTGGCCCCCTCGGCACACTGCTGGAATTTGGCTACGTATTCTTCCCATTCGGCCTGACGCGGCAGAGTGGCAAGCTTTGCCATAGCTGTATCCCAGTCAAAATCCAGAGGTGTTTCCACTATCATAAAGAGTTTTGACCCCAATATGTATATTTCCATTTCCAGGATTCCCACCTCGCGTATTCCGCCGCGTATCTCAGGCCATGCCTCTTCCTTACTGTGAGCCTTTCTGTAGGCTTCAATCAATTCCGGATTCTCACGCAGACTCAATGTCTGACAGTATCTCTTCACAGGCTGGGAATAACTTTTCACTTTATATCCTTCTGTCTTCATGATATTATTGATATTAATATGTTAGTATTACATGTCACTGTCTTTATCTTTTCGACGATGCTAAAGTATGAAGTATCCATCAAAACAATAGAGGAGATTTTCAAAAAAGAAAGAGGGGATATTATACCCCCTCTTTTTCGACATTTTTACCCCTCATAAAGGAGATAAAAAGTCACCCCAAACTCTATAAAAAATCAAAACAGATTGAACTGCATTCCTGTGTAGAAAAATCCCTGGTTGGATTTCGGATTCCAATACGTCATCACCGTCAACGGGATTTCATATTCCATAATCCGAAGTTTATAAATCACATTCAGGGACACCTGAGTAATTCCTGCCGATTCGGCATACATGGTTCTGTTCACCATTTCCCCGCTTTCATTTCTTGAATTTCTCAATGCGAAAGCTGTTCCAATACCAGGACCGACCCTTAGCTTTTCGTTCTGATAGATGGTATAGCCCACATATACGAAACTGGAGTAGATGTTCTTGCTGTTGTCCAGATCCCTGTCGCGACCGTAAACAAGTGTAGAGAAGCTCAACTCCAGCGGAAATTTCCTGTCGCCCGTATAATTGACCATGAGATCAACGAAACGTCCAGTTTCATCAGGCTTATAGTTGAAGAACTCCTTATTATTATATGTAGCCCCAGGCGAGAAATTATATGTATCTATAGCCTTTATCTGAAACCTGCCATGAGTATATGCTATATACTGGCTCAGCTCCTTATAACTACCCTTGGTGTTTGCCCCGCCAAGGAAACCTGCAGTAAACCTTCCTGAGGGGTCGGATACCGACAAATCGGACGATAGAATCAGTCCGTCGGCCACTTCAATGCCACGCCAAAGAATCATGTTCTGGAGGGTGGTATTCATGTGAACCTGCGACCGGGCATTCACCATTATAAAAGCCAAAACAGCGATTGTAAATATTTTCCTGACAAGAGTTTTCTTTTTACCTATATTACAAGTCATACAGAAGAACTGATTTATTGTTCAAAAAGTATAAAATTTTCGTATAAAAAAAATGAGGAAGACAAATCCCCCTCATTTTCTAACGATTATGGATAGATTTATTATTGCTGAGTCCAAGTTACATTATTATTGGTATATTCTCCATGTGTTGCATCAATATTTGA
>ENA-OQAA01000067-OQAA01000067.1-human-gut-metagenome-genome-assembly--contig:-NODE-67-length-71329-cov-3.716497_pt1 | contig 71329 bp, 83 predicted proteins | sample MGYA00242489_ERZ504515 | MGnify/ENA primary metagenome ERZ504515 (study PRJEB26092, sample SAMD00036237) | human gut metagenome | host: Homo sapiens | study: EMG produced TPA metagenomics assembly of... | reverse complement strand
AAAAAATCTATCAGTAAGGGAATGGACATGTCCTGTCTGTGGAACAAATCATGACAGGGATATCAACGCAGCAAAAAATATACTGGAAGAAGGATTAAGACAAATAGCATAAAAATAACAATATAGGCAGGGACTGCCCGAATTAACGCCTGTGGAGATAGTAGGTTACGAGGTCTGCGAAGCAGGAAGCCCATTGGCTTTAGACAATGGGTAGTTCACGAGAAAAAATTACGGAAAGCGGAGTATGAGGCTGGGGTAGAAGCTGGAATTGAACTTGGAGAACGGAGTTTTCTGAAAAATCAGATTAGAAAGAAGTTGAAAAAAGGAAAGTCTATAGAACAAATTGCGGATGAATTGGAGGAAGCGGTAACTACAATTCAACGAATTATAGAAGAAACAAAAAAAGAAAATTGAGCAAAATCAGGAAGGCTGTTGCAGATGCAATAGTCTTCTTTTAAAAGTAATAAATGGATTTATTACTTCCACGGTTGCTTTCTGGTAAAATATAAGTTAAATTTATAATAAATAAAATTTTACAGAGAGAATGAGGAAATATCATGGAAAGCAACAAAGAAGCACAGATAACGACGGTCAGTGAAGAGAATATCTATAAGCTGAACGGAAGAGTTCCACTTAGAAAAGCCATTCCGTTTGGCTTACAGCATGTACTGGCGATGTTCGTATCGAATCTGGCTCCGGTACTGATCGTGTGTAGTGCGGCAGTACTTAGAAGTAATGGGGCACATTTAAGTTCGGCGGAGATTACACAGTTATTGCAGTGTGCGATGTTTGTAGCCGGAATCGGAACCTGTTTACAGTTATATCCGATAGGAGTGATCGGATCCGGACTTCCGATTATTATGGGAGTCAGTTTTACGTTTCTTGGAAGTCTGCTGGTCATTGCAACGAATCCGGATCTGGGATATGAAGCTATGGCAGGTGCGGTTATTTTAGGCGGTATTTTTGAAGGTTTTGTCGGACTGAGTGCCAAGTACTGGAGAAAATATCTGACTCCGGTTGTATCGGCTTGTGTAGTTATCGCGATTGGATTGTCACTTCTGCCGGTAGGTATGGATTCCTGGGGCGGTGGAAGCGGAGTGAAAGACTTTGGTTCCTGGTATCATCTGGTCGTTGGAGCATTTACATTGATCGTGTGTCTGGTATCCAGAGAAGTACTGAAAGGCGTATATAAGAATTTAAATGTGCTGGTTGGACTGGTATTTGGTTATGTACTTGCAATTATATTTACTGTAGCGGGAATCGCACCGATGGTTGACTTTTCGGGGATTCATAAGACAATTCAGGAGGTTGGTGTGTTCAGTATCCCGAAGCTTGTGTTCCTGACCAGTCATAAACCGGTATTCAATCTGGGAGCATTTTTCACGATCGCAATCGTATTCCTGGTATCGGCAGCAGAGACGACAGGAGCAACGACGGCAGTCTGTACGGGAGCACTTGGACGTGATCTTAAGATGAAAGAACTTCGCGGTTCACTGGCCGTGGATGGATTCTCCAGTGCGATTTCCGGATGTTTCGGATGTCTGCCGCTGACATCGTTCAGTCAGAACATTGGGCTTGTGACGATGACACAGGTGATTAACCGTTTTACAATCCTGATGGGGGCATTGATTCTGATCCTTGCATCCTTATTTCCACCGCTTGGAGCGTTCTTCAATTCGCTTCCACAGGCGGTGCTTGGCGGATGCACGGTTATGATGTTTGGATCGATCATGTATGAAGGAATCAAGATGCTGAAAGAATGTAAATTCGATGACAGAACAATGATTATCGTGTCACTGTCATTTAGTATCGGAGTTGGTCTGACACAGACATCCGGGAACTTCTTTGCAGCATTTCCAAGTGCGGTAGGAGATGTGTTTAATGGAAATGCAGTGGCTGGTGTGTTTGTGGTATCATTGCTTCTGAGCCTGTTTTTGCCGAAGAAAGCAAAGGTGGAGTAAGGAAGAATATAAAATAGAATAGTGAATCATAGAGAAAGATTATCTGGAGGAAGGGAAGTATACGGGTAATCTTTTTTGTGTCATGTATTTATAAGTAGATGCCGGCAGAAGATTCTTCGGAGTTAAAAATATAAGAAAAGTTGGATAAATCACAAAAAAGGCTAAAAAGCGGTTGGAAAAATCGCAAAAATAAAGAAAAACAGGTTGGAAAAATCACATAATTATAAAAGAAATGGTTGGAAAAATAGAAAATAAGACAAATGATTTTGCAAAAGTAGCCAGAATTCATGAAAAAATAATAAGATTATACAAGAAAGATTTTTCAAAATATGAAATCGGATACAAGTTAAAACTGCAGGAAATTTACGATGCGATGCCGGGACCGCTGGATCAAAAGAAAAAGAGATTTCAATTTAACCGAATTGGAAAGGGAATGAGCTACGATAGAATGGAAAATGATTTTTTATGGTTAAAGGATGCAGGAGTAGCAATACCTGTATATAATATCAGCGAACCGAAACTTTCATTAGTTATCAGTGAAAACCGTAATTTATTTAAATTATTTTTATCTGATGTAGGATTACTTACAAGCTGCTATTCTAATCAGGTTAAGATAGCAATTTTAAATAAAGAAAAATCAATTAATAATGGAGCACTTTTTTGAAAATGTAATAGCCCAGGAACCACTAGCAAAAGGACACAAAGAATTTTATTTTAACAGTAAAAAACAAGGAGAGCTTGATTTTGTGATAGAGCTGGATGGAGAGGTTACACCGCTTGAAATAAAATCGGGAAAAGATTATAAAAGACATGCTGCATTAAATAATGTACTTGGAAATGAAGAATATGAAATCCAGAGAGCGTACATTCTGTCTGAGGGAAATGTTGAGGTTGATGAAAAGAAAATCTATATACCGATTTATATGATTATGTTTTTTGAAAATACAGAGATTGATAAGTTGGTGTATAAATTGGATTTAAGTGGAATGTAATGGAGGTAGAAAAAGAGAAACTGGATAAGTTGCGTATGGTGTATGAATCTGTGTGGATGATTTAAGAATCAAAGTTAATAATAAGGTATGTGATCCCGATATGGACTTTTTAGTTCATGTCGGGATTTTTAACAATCAAAATTATTGACAAACGATAATTCCTTGTTATAATAAAATTATAAATTATCGAAAAACAATATTTTTTAAACACGGAAAGGGAAACTATGGGAATTCGTATATGCCTGGATGAAGTCCTGAAAAAGAGGGGAATGACTTCAAAAGAGTTATGCAGACAAGTCGGTATTACCGAAGCCAATCTATCGGTACTCCGAAGCGGGAAAGCCAAAGGCGTCCGTCTGCATACGATGAATCGGATTTGTTATTTCCTTCAATGTGATGTAGGTGATATTTTGAAATTTGATGGAAATCTGGATGAGGAGGGCGAATAATATGAAGATGAAAAGTTTTGAAAAATTCCGGAAACCACTGACCAGTCTGACGAGGTTCCTGGAAATCTTACATTGGTTCGATGGTGCGGTATTACTCTGGGCGGGGCTGGCGATACCTATGCACAGTGTGCACATTAACGGAGCCATCTTCGGTGTCAAACAGGATACCATGATGAATGCCTACGGGATGCTCTTTACATTGATTGATGCAAAGGGAAATATGCGGATGCATCTGGTATCCGTGTGGCTTCTGCTGTTGGGAGCAACATCTATATTACTGGCCCTGATTTTTCGCAACGTTTATAAAATACTGAAGTCACTGGAAGGTACAAAGGAACAACCGGAAATGGGCACACCGTTTACAGCAGAAAATGTAGAAAGAGTAAAGAAAATAGGAATTTACAGTATAGTAATGCCGACGATTCAGAATGTGGTCGTTTATATTTGCGGAGTATTGATTAAAATGAACGGACTGAAAGATGTCAATTTTGAAGTGAGAGGATTCATTTTTGGAATTATTGTTTTATGTTTAGCTTATGTATTCTCTTATGGAGTAAGTCTGCAGGAAAAGAAGTGGATGGGTTTATCTAAGACTTGTATTTGGAGAGGAGACATGGATATGCAGAAAAGTATCAAATCAGTGAAAAGAAATGGCATATTGTTATTAGCGTATGATTTATTGGTGCGGTAAAATTCTATTTCTGTTGTTGACATTGCTTTGGAAAACAGGAATCAACCGGTTGCAGCATCTGCCATATTAGGAGTGATGGCGGCATATATTGTGGTTGGAATATGGTGGGTGAGCCGTAAGCTCTAATGTGCTAACGCTCTCCACACACATCCAGAAACTCCTGCACCAGCGGCACTGGTTTCTTACCCTTAGCCAGATCAGAAGTATCTTAGTTACAAGAGCCGGTTCATCCAATTCTTGTATACAAAGTCCGTCACAAAGGCTGGCCATGGACTGAGGAAAGATGGCAGTCGCAAGATTTTCCTTCGCCCAGAGCATAGCACCTCTCGGGTCATCGCAGACACAGAAGATGTCCGGATTCATATTCTGGGCATGAAAGGTATTCATGATGAGTTCTTCGTATCTGCGGTATAAAATCAGTGGCCGGTGTAGAAGATCAGCAAGTTTTAAGGAAGAGGCAGCATTTTCCGGCGCGGATACCGCGATCATCGGCTCGGAACACAATTCCATATAAGACACCTCATCCAGACGCAGTGGTGTCCTGGCAACAGAGATATCAATGATTCCATCCATAAGATACTCATAGAGCGAGTAAGTGATCCCGTCGTGGACTTCAAAGTTCACGTCGGGATTTTTTTTGGAAAACCGGGCAATATAAGGCATGATGGTATCGACAGTGGTCGGTGTCAGACCGATACGCAAGATCCGTTTTTTACCGGTCTTAGACACTTCCAGTTCCGTGGATCTTGCGTATTCCAGGAGGTTGCCGGAACGGTCATAGAGAACCTTGCCGGCCTCTGTCAGAGTGACCCCTTTGCTTGTGCGGTCAAAAAGTTTTACATTTAGTTCGGTTTCGAGCTGACGGATCTGGTAGCTGAGTGGAGGCTGGGACATATTTAAGTGTCTGGCGGCCTCGTTGATGCTGCCGGTGGATGCGATCTCGCGGAAATATTCTAATTGCCTTAATTCCATGTGGATTACCTGCCTTATATTTATTTTGTATTACAGAGCTATAAAAACAATATTATTCATATCAATGATAACGGACTATAATAAAACAGTCAAGGACATTAATAATAAGAAGAGACAAGAAAATAAAGGAATGGAGTGAAAGAAATGAAGCGTCTTGAGAAATTTCTGAGGCCATACCGTAAGGAAAGCATTCTGGCGCCGCTTTTTAAATTATTAGAAGTGGTATTCGATCTTATGGTTCCGGTTGTGGTAGCTCAGATCATTGATGTGGGCGTTGCGAAGAATGACCGTGGATATATTGTGGAAATGTTCTTTGTATTACTGCTCATGGCAGCAGTCGGGCTGACATGCAGCTTTACCGCACAGTTTTTTGCTGCGAAGGCGAGTGTTGGATTTGCGACCAGTGTAAGACAGGCGATGTTTGACCATATCCAGGGATTATCATTTACAGAGTTGGATACGCTGGGAACGGATACCTTGATCACCAGACTTACGGATGATGTGAATCAGGTACAGAACGGAATTAATATGGGACTAAGACTCCTACTCAGAAGTCCGTTTGTCGTAATCGGAGCGATGGTGATGGCATTTACCATCAATGTGCGCTGCGCACTGATCTTTGTCGTGACAGTACCGATTCTGTTCGTGGTTGTATTTTCCATTATGCTGGTCAGTATCCCGCTGTTTAAGAAAGTGCAGGCAGGTCTTGACCGTGTGACCGGACTTACAAGGGAGAACTTAACCGGTGTCCGTGTGATTCGTGCATTCTGCAGGGAAGAGCAGTCAGTGGATGAATTCGAAGAAAGTAACAGAGAACTCACCAGACTGAATGAATTCGTAGGCAGAATCTCGGCACTTCTGAACCCCGTTACGTATGTACTGATCAACGGTGCAACCGTGCTTCTGATCGCAAGAGCCGGTGTACAGGTTAATATCGGCAATCTGCAGCAGGGACAGGTTGTGGCATTGTATAACTATATGGCACAGATCATCGTAGAGCTGATCAAATTAGCCTCTCTGATCATTACGTTGAATAAATCGATGGCTTGTGCAGACCGTGTGGCTGGTATTCTGGATGTGAAGTCCAGCATGGGATATAAGAATGAAAATGGTACTATAAATGTAGAAAACACAGATTCCGATATGGCAGTGGAATTTGATCACGTTACATTTACTTACGAAGGAGCCGGTGCATCCAGTCTGTCAGACATCAGTTTTCAGGCAAAGAAAGGGCAGACGATCGGAATCATCGGAGGAACCGGAAGCGGTAAGAGTACACTGATAAGCCTGATTCCGAGATTCTATGATCCGCAGGAAGGAAATGTAAAAGTTGACGGCATGCCAGTGACAAAGTATCCGCAGGGAGAACTCTGCAAAGAAATCGGTGTGGTACAGCAGCGTTCGATTCTTTTTAAGGGAAGTATCCGTGAGAATCTGAAGTGGGGCAATGAGCAGGCATCCGATGAAGAATTGTGGAATGCGATTACGATCGCACAGGCGAAAGATGTAGTAGAATCCAAACCTGGAAAGCTTGATTTTGAGGTGGAGCAGAACGGACGTAACCTGTCCGGCGGACAGAAACAGCGTCTGACGATTGCACGTGCACTGGTGAGACATCCGAAGATACTGATACTGGATGACAGTTTAAGTGCGCTGGATTTTGCAACCGATGCGGCACTTCGCAAAGCAATCGGCGGCCTGAAAGGAAACATGACGACATTCCTGGTATCCCAGAGAATTTCCGGCATCCGACAGGCAGACAAGATCCTGGTTATGGAAGACGGCGCACTGGCAGGACAAGGAACACATGAGGAACTGATGATGAACTGTAAGACATATCAGGAAATCTACTACTCACAGTTCCCGGAAGAACGTCTGGAAGAAGATCAGAAAGGAGTGGCAGAGTAATGAAAAAGTTATTAAAACTCATTGGAAAATACAAGATTTTTCTTGGCTTCAGCGTGATCTTTGCTGCTATTTCTGTGATCCTTCAGTTGTATGTGCCGGTGCTGTTTGGAGATGCGATCGATGAGGTTGTGGCTGCGCATGAGGTTAACTTTGATGCGATGTGGTATTATCTGAAACAGATTCTGGTATTCATTGTGATATCGGCACTTGCTACCTGGTTCATGAATCTTTTGAACAATCGTATGACCTATCGTATTGTACAGGATATCCGGTCACAGGCAATCCGGCATATCCAGGTACTGCCACTGTCTTATCTGGATCAGCATAGTACCGGAGATATCGTAAGCCGTGTTATTGCAGACACAGACATCTTATCCGATGGTCTGCTGCTTGGATTTACACAGCTGTTTTCCGGAATTGTGACGATCGTTGTGACGCTGATCTTCATGTTCTCCAAGAATGTGTGGGTAACGCTTTTAGTGATCGTTCTGACACCATTTAGTTTCGTAGTAGCGAAATTTATTTCTTCCAGATCTTATACGATGTTCCGGAAACAGAGCGAGACCCGAGGACGTCAGACTGCACTGATCGAAGAAATGATCGGCGGACAGAAGGTAGTCAAAGCATTTGGATACGAGAAAGAGTCCTCAAAACGATTTGACGAGATTAATAAAGAACTGCAGACATATAGCCAGAAAGCAGTATTTTACAGCAGCCTGACGAACCCGTCTACCAGATTTGTCAACAATATCATTTACGCAGGGGTAGCACTTCTTGGAGCTTTTCTGATACCGGGTGGAACGCTGACGGTTGGAGGACTTTCTGTACTGTTATCCTATGCGAACCAGTATATGAAGCCGTTCAATGATATCAGTTCGGTAATTACGGAGATGCAGAATGCGCTGGCATGTGCGGACCGTATCTTTGATCTGCTGGAGCAGAAAGAAGAGACACCGGACGTGGATGGCACTTTCAAGTCAGTTGACGGAACAGTTCAGATTGAAGATGTGGCATTCAGTTACGATAAAGAGAAAAAGCTGATCGAGAACTTTGATCTGGATATTAAGCCTGGAATGCGGATTGCGATCGTCGGTCCGACAGGATGTGGAAAGACGACATTCATCAATCTGCTGATGCGGTTTTATGATGTGGATGCAGGCAGGATTTTGGTTGACGGTAAGGATATCCGGGAAGTTCCAAGACATACGCTAAGAAGCAGCTTTGGTATGGTACTGCAGGATACCTGGATCAAGAGCGGAACCGTGAGAGACAACATTTGTTTTGGAAAGCCGGATGCAACCGATGAAGAGATCATCCGTGCGGCAAAAGAAGCAAGAAGCTGGGAATTTATCCGCAGACTTCCGAAAGGTCTGGATACCGCGCTCCATGAAGACAGTATCAGTCAGGGACAGAAGCAGCTTCTGTGTATCACAAGAGTCATGCTCTGCCTGCCGCCGATGCTGATCTTAGATGAAGCGACATCGAGTATTGATACCCGTACCGAACTGCAGGTACAGGAAGCATTCGATAAACTGATGAAGGGCAGAACAAGCTTTATCGTAGCACACAGACTTTCCACGATACGGAATGCTTCGTTGATCTTAGTTATGAAAGACGGTAAGATCATCGAGCAGGGCAATCATGAAGAACTGCTGAAAAAAGGTGGATTTTACCATAAACTGTATCACAGCCAGTTTGAAAGTTAATATATCAATGTAACATAAGTGAGGCCGGAGGTTTTTGAAATCTCCGGCCTCACTTATAATGCACAGTATGAATTTTTGCGGTATAATACAATTACAGTATAATGAAAACAGGGAGAATAAGCATGGATTTTAGAAAAGATTTTGTATGGGGAGTAGCAGCAAGTGCATATCAGATAGAAGGTGCCGTGAAAGAAGACGGAAAACCGATCGATATATATGGACAGAATATATATAATGGATATTGTGTGCGGATGGGAGAAGACGGAAGGTCGGAAACAGTAAGCCACTATGAAGGATTTCCAAAAACAGCGATTGTACTTCCAGTGGTCATTGATGGATAACTTTGAATGGGCAAGAGGTTATTCTGAGAGATTCGGACTGGTATATGTAGACTATCCGACACAGAAGAGGATTCTGAAAGATTCTGCTTACTGGTATCAGAAAATAATTAAAGAAAACGGAAGTACATTATAACAGAGGGAGTAAGTAGTATATGACGATTAAAGAAATTGCAAAGCTGGCGGGGGTATCCAGTGCCGCAGTGTCAAGATATCTGAATGGCGGATATGTAAGTGATGAGAAGAAAGAACAGATTAAGAAAGTAATCGATGCGACCGGCTATCAGCCGTCGGCGCAGGCAAGGATGCTTCGGACGAAGAAAGCCTGCCTGATTGGAGTAGTTGTGCCGAAGATTAATTCTGAATCTATCAGCAGGGTTACGGCAGGGATAGAAAAAGTTCTTTCAGAGAGAAATTACCAGATGCTGCTTGCAGGAACGGATAATACACCGGCGAAGGAGATCGAATATATGCGTCTGTTTGAGAATTATCCGGTGGACGGGATTATTCTGGTTGGTACGATGATCACAGCGGAACACAGACGGTTTCTGAAAGAATCCAAGGTTCCCGTTGTCGTGATCGGACAGCGTACGAAGTTTGCAAATTGCATCTATCATGATGATTACGGTGCTGGGGAGGCCATGGGACATGCGGTTGCGATGAAGAGCAGGAAAGAGATTGCGTATATCGGAGTTTCAAGAGAAGACAAGGCAGCCGGAGCAGCCAGAGAAGATGGATTCAGGGAAGGCCTGAAAAAGACGGGAAGAGAGTTAAAAGACGAATACTATAAGGTGGCAGAGTTCACGACAGAATCCGGATATGAAAAGGTTCTGGAATTATTGAATGAAAAACATGACATCGATATCATATCATGTGCCACAGATACGATTGCGGCCGGAGCAATTGAAGCGATTCATACATATGTAGGAAGTCAGATACCGAAGAATGTGGAAGATACAGGCTCCAGATTCCGTTATATATTGGAAAATACGGCAATCCAGGTTACCGGATTTGGCGATAACCAGCTTTTGAAGGCAGTAACCGGAGGGATACCAACGGTACATTTTGGGTATAAAACCAGCGGAATCCGGGGAGCGGAACTCTTGTTGGATGTGATAGAACGGGGCGGAAACATACCAGTTGAGATTAAGTTAGGTTACCGCCTGTCTGAAATCGAAGATCCGGAAGAATGTGGAGAAAATAACGAAGAAATATAGCGCATACCAGAAACAAAAGGGTAAAAACGTAAGAAATTATCAATTTTTCGTGCAACGCGCACAAAAATGAATGTGAAATATCAGTAAAAATGCCATCTTTACAAATGGCATTTTTTTCTTATAAGTCAGGACAAGACTTCTGTATCTGCAGGACGAAGCATGCGTTACGTGGAAGTGGATGAAGTGAAGGATCTGAAGATTCTGGCTGACAGATCATCGGTAGAAGTATTTGTGAATGATGGAGAGTATGTATTTTCGACAAGATATTATCCGGAAAATCATAAATTACTGGCAGAAGCTGTGGAAGCACAGATTAGATTGTCAGAAATTATGTAACGAAATATGAATTTAAGATACGAATCATTATAGAAAGAAAATCACCATATATCAAAAGGAAAAATTTCAGTAGAGAAATTTTATCGGGATATATGGTGATTTTTCTTAATGCAAGAGATATAAATATTTTTCGAAGTTAACTCCTTCGTTTACAGGGACCTGTTCTTTTACGGAATCAGCTAATGCTTTTTCGAGAAAGATCCGGCAGTCTGCATCATTTCTGTAAGGGAAGTTCCGCGGGCAAGTCCACCTGTGATACAGGAGGCAAAGAGATCGCCGGTACCGGAATAGCTTCCATCGCAGCAGGGAAATGCCGACAGAAAATGCGAAGAGCCGTCTAACAGGAGATTCCCAATCTTAGGGATTCCATCATCTGTAGTAAAGCGAATTCCTGTGATAAGGATCTTTTTCGTACGTTCTGCTGTTAATGTATGGCTTGCATCTTTGAGGCATGAAATGAGCTGATGCAGGGACAAAGAGGAGTTCTGCAGGGTATTGTAATCCATATCTGTCAGCAGACAGAACTCTGTAATATTTGGAGTGATAACATCTGCACGTGCAGTCAGTTCCTTCATGGCAGACAGAAATTCGGAAGTATACATATCATAGGTCATGCCGTCATCGCCCATTACAGGATCAACAAGAAGAAAAGTATCTGGTGTCTGGAATGTATCCAGAAAATGAAAAATCTCTTCAATCTGAGGTACACTGGCAATGTAACCGGTGTAGATCCCAGAAAAGCAAGTGCCGAGTTTCTTCCATCCTGACGGAAATAATCCATCTTATCGGTAAAATCATAGCAGTAGTAGCTTGGATATTCTGTTTGAGAACTTAAGATGGCTGTCGGGAGCGGACAGGTCTGGATGCCCATCGCAGATAATACAGAGATGGCGGCAGTCAGGGAGCATCGTCCAAGACCGGACAGATCATTGATTACAGCAACTTTTTTTGTCATTGTCATAAAGAAATCCTCGTTTCCTAATATATTTACAAACATGTATTGATTATATCATAGTTGGGGTTTTTTGCCTTAACAAAAGAAGAAAGAAATCTTCCGGGTAAAAAATAATAAAAAAGTTTGAAAAAGTTGTTGAACAGATGGAATACATTGCGCTATACTTAATTTCGTTGCTGAGGTACAAAAACTTCGGAAACAATAAAATGAATATGTGCGCGTAGCTCAGCTGGATAGAGCGTCTGGCTACGGACCAGAAGGTCGGGAGTTCGAATCTTCTCGCGCACGTAGGAGAAACCCTTGTTTGATATAAAGTCAGACGAGGGTTTTTTGCTGTTACATGTCCGGCGAGTCATATTTTTTATACATGGTTTCGTACACGGTAGACCGGGCAGTATTGACACAGATTGGGCAACTGTGGTAAGGTTACAAGGTAAATTAAATCATGATTGTGTGAGGTGTCAGTCAGGATATCAAGGATAATTTATGGGAATTATTTTATAGAAAGAATGATCTGACTGGTGAAAAGGGAAACAGGTGAGAATCCTGTACGAACTCGTCACCGTATTTTGTGAGCGGAAGCTGCATACCCACTGGGATGACCGGGAAGGGAGCTGAAGCGCCAGAGCAATAAGCCGGGAGACCTGCCTTTCGCAGTACAGGAACGTAAAAGTTCAGGCCACGAGGAATTGGCAGTACGAAATAAGTCACAGAACTGTATGTGATATGTAGATATTATGTAATACAGTTTTATTTTCGTTGTCTTCGTTTCCTGGCGGAGGCTTTTTTTGATATTATGTGTCCGGAAGGAACCGCCGGTGGCAGAGATCTTGTATCTCATGTATTGACAATCAAAAAACAGGAGGTAGAAAGAAATGAAAAAGAAACTGGTAGTAGTATTATTATCAGCAGCTATGTGTGTAGCGGCATTTGGCGGATGTGGAGCAAAATCAGACAGCTCCGACAGCAGCAGTAACAAGAAGACAGAGACTTCTTCAAAAAAGGAAGATCAGAAAGCAGCGGATGCAGTTGCAAAAAAGATTGATGCGATCTACGTTCAGGAAAGAACAGACAAGACGGATGAACAGTGTAAAGCAGCAAAAGAAGCGTGGGATAAATTGACAGATGCGCAGAAAGAACTGGTAGAAGGAGACAATGCAGATCCGGATTACTTCGGAAGAGATACAGGAGATGCTTCCCAGGATGACCCGTTAAATGGAGATGATATCGGAGAGAAGGAACTTCTGGTAGTAAGTTTCGGTACTTCTTTTAATGCGAGCCGTGCAGCCGATATCGGTGGAGTAGAGAAAGCACTCCAGGCAGCAAATCCGGACTGGTCTGTAAGAAGAGCATTTACAGCTCAGATCATCATTAACCATGTACAGGCAAGAGATGGCGAGAAGATTGATAATGTGGATCAGGCTTAGAGCGTGCCGTAAAAACGGTGTCAAGCAACTGGTTATACAGCCAACACACTTAATGCATGGTGCAGAATATAAAGAGTTGACAGAAGCAGTGGAGAGTTACAAAGATAAATTTGAATCTGTCAAGATCGCAGAACCGCTTCTCGGAGAAGTCGGATCGGATGCGACAGTGATCAATGCAGATAAAGCAGCAGTAGCAGAAGCAATTACAGCAGAAGCTGTTAAGACAGCAGAATATGACAGCCTTGATGCGGCCGCAGCAGACAGTACAGCATTTGTATTCATGGGACACGGAACATCAGATGAAGCAAAGATCAGCTATTCCCAGATGCAGACACAGATGGAAACACTGGGATATAAGAATGTATTTATCGGAACAGTAGAAGGAGAACCGGAGGAAACTTCGTGTGAATCTGTTATCGCAAAAGTAAAAGATGCCGGATATAAGAATGTCATTCTTCGTCCACTGATGGTTGTGGCAGGTGATCATGCGAACAATGACATGGCCGGAGATGATGATGATTCATGCTGAGCCAGTTCGAGGCATCTAAGAACTTTGACAGTGTGAAGACACAGATCGCAGGTCTTGGAGAAATCGATGCAATCCAGCAGTTATATGCAGCTCATACAAAAGCAGCCATGGATGCACAGTAAAAAAATATTAAAGGGAGAGAACAATGTTAAGAAAAAGACTGATGACGCTTGCATTAGCGGTAGTGATGACCGTGTCTGTATTTACAGGATGCGGCAGTAAAGATGACAGTAAGACATCTAGGTCAGAGAGCAAAAAGACAGAACAGCAGAAGTCTGATGCGAAAAAAGAGAAAGCAGCAGAAAAGGAAGAGACAAAAGCTCCGATTGAAGATGGAACCTATACAGCAGAGTTTAAAACGGACAGTTCTATGTTTCATGTAAATGATGCATATGATGATAAGGGGACATTGACGGTAAAAGACGGAAAGATGACGATTCATATCAGTCTTGTATCAAAAAATATTGTAAATCTGTTTCCTGGTACAATAAAAGATGCCAAGAAAAAGGGAGCAAAACTTCTGCAGCCGACGACAGATACTATAACAGATGAAAATGGTAATGTCGTAACAGATATAGAGGGTAAGCCGAAAGAAGTATACGGTTTTGATGTTCCGGTGCCGGCACTGGACAAAGAATTTGATCTGGCACTGATCGGAACAAAAGGAAAGTGGTATAATCATAAAGTAAGTGTTTCCAATCCTGTAAAAGCTGAATAAATATCAATTGATCATAAAATCTCTTGTCTTTCATATTATTGTATAAAGTATAGATGTGAAGGATAAGAGATTTTTTATTCATTTGAAATAGTGAAAATGCATAAAAAATATAATATTTACTAGACTTTTATGATTAAATAATACTAATATTAAATCAACAGCAAAATGTAATAAAAACAGGAAGGAAACAAGCGAATGAAAGGAAATGTAATAGTAGGACAATCTGGGGGACCAACTGCAGCGATCAACGCGAGTCTTGCCGGTGTATACCGGACAGCAAAAGACCGTGGAGCGAATAAAGTGTACGGAATGCTTCATGGAATTCAGGGATTATTAAAGGAAAAATATATTGATCTGTCAGATCACATCAAGACAGAGCTGGATGCAGAGTTATTAAAGAGAACACCGGCTGCATTCTTAGGTTCCTGCCGGTATAAACTTCCGGAGATACATGAGAACCGGGAAGTTTATGATAAGATTTTTGAAATTCTGGATAAACTGGATATTGAAGCATTTATTTATATCGGCGGAAATGATTCTATGGACACGATTAAAAAGTTATCGGATTATGCAATTGTGTTTGGACATTCCATCCGGTTCATAGGATGTCCGAAGACAATTGATAATGATCTTGCGTTGACAGATCATACACCGGGATACGGAAGTGCGGCAAAATATATCGGAACATCGATGAAAGAGATTATCCGTGACAGCTTCTGCCTGGAATATGAAAAGGGCGTAGTATCTATTGTAGAGATCATGGGAAGAAATGCAGGATGGCTGACAGGTTCCACAGCACTGTCACAGGGAGAGGATTGTGAAGGTCCGGATCTTATTTATCTGCCGGAGCTGCCATTTGATCTTCAGTTATTCGGGGAAAAGATCAGGCAATTATTACAGGAAAAGACATCCATCGTAGTTGCGGTATCAGAAGGGATCCGTACAGCAGATGGTACATATGTATGTGAACTTGGCAACAGTATTGATTTTGTGGATGCATTCGGACACAAACAGTTATCAGGAACGGCATCTTATCTGGCGAGTTATATTGCAGGTGAGATCGGATGTAAGACACGTGCGATTGAATTAAGTACATTGCAGAGAGCTGCATCGCATGCGGCTTCAAGAGTAGATATTCTGGAGGCATATCAGGTTGGAGGAGCTGCAGTAAAAGCAGCAGACGAAGGAGATACCGGAAAGATGGTTGTCTTAAAACGTCTGTCCGATGATCCGTATCAGTGCGGAACGGAAGTGAAAGATGTACATAAGATTGCCAATGATGAGAAGCTGGTTCCAAGAAGCTGGGTAAACAAAGAAGGAACTTATGTAACAAATGAGTTTATTTCATATGTACGTCCGTTGATCCAGGGAGATGTATCACCGGTTATGGTAGATGGAATTCCAAGACATCTGTATACACCGAAAGAACTCAGCCACAGATAATCCATTTAAAATCAGAGAGAAGATAAAAGAACGTCTTGTCATGAGGATATCTCATGTCAGGACGTTTTTTTATCGGGACGTCTGATCTTCTGCGATAAAAAAGTGCATGAAAAGTAAAAAAAGTCTTGAAATTTTGAAAATAATCAGGTAGTATATGCTTAATCTATATTTTCAAGATAGATTCGGTTAATCAATCTATAAAGATTCTATAACCTGTGTGAGGGTTCAAAAAATTACCATTTGTAAAAAAACTGAAGAATAGAATTGAGGTGGAATGCATTGCAGCAAAAGGAAAGCTATGATGTACTGCGTCTGATCGAACATGGACAGATCTGTTATATCAGTTCTGAAAATGTACAGGGAAGAACACTTGCCAGATATTTGAAGTATCATCCGGTAATGGAGAAGAAGGAAATGTTCCTGTTGTTAAAGGCAATTGCAGAACAGCTGGAACTGATCCATAGATGCAGAGGGAATCCATGCTATCAGTATGTGAATCCATACAGTATTATTCTGGCGGAGGACGGCAGGGTTTATTTTCTGGATATGAAAGCCGAGACAAACATGAAACAGGTAGTATTTATGCAAAGGAGGGACATGCGGGAATATTTTCTCCCTCCGGAAGAGAATTATTATCAAAATGCCAGTAAAGAGCTGGACATATATGGATTGGGAAAGACATTTCAATATATTCTCGCTTCGTCAGAAACAGAACCGCATCTGAACCGGTGGGAAGAACACAGACTTCAGAGTATCATTTCAAAAACAATGGGAACAAAAGGGTCTTATTATCAAAGCGTTTCAGAAATTCAAAAACAAATCCCAAAATGGAAAGAAAAAGTTAATAAAGAAAGTTCGGGAGACAAAGGAAAACGCAGGTGGAAGATATATATCGCATTATTTTTCGCAGTGGTGGCGGCAGGGTACATGTTGATACAGCAAAGAAAAAATGTACCTGACGGAATCATAAAGGAACAACAGAAAGCAACCAGTAATGCCAATACAGAATTACGCACAGACAGTCAGGAGAATGAGAAACGGGACGAAGAATATCTGGAACTGGCACTTGCGTATTTCTTAAATGTCGGGAATGTGGAGAAAAGCCGTATTTGTCTGAATGAACTGACCAATAAAGAACTTGCGGAGAATCTGAAAATGTTGATCGGCGCATATGAAAAACAGGAATGTCCGGAAGATGTAAGAAAATATAAAGAGAGTCTTGCATATCTGGAAAAGGTATGGAAAAAAAGGAGCAAGATATCCGAGGAGAAGCAAAAACAGGAAATCCAGTGCCTGATCAGAGGATATGGACTTCTGGATGACGAGGACAGTGTAGAAAAGGTATTAGAACTGGTAAAGAGGGGGATGCAGACGGATTATCTGAATGATCCGGTAAAAAAAGAAATGTTAGAATACCAGGCGGCCGCCTGTGAAAAAAAGAAGACGGAGGAGGAAGCGGCAAAGATATATACAGAGCTATTGGAGATGGAGCAGGAGGACGGAAACAGAGAAATGTTGTATAAAAAAATTGCACAATTATATGAAGCAGCAGGCAGGTGCGATATGGCAATGGATATCTGTATTCAGGGAATCGGAGAATTGAAGGAATCTAAGGAGTTAAAACTGATGCATATCCGATTCATGTGTGCAGATCCGTCCGTCAGCAGGGAAGAATGTTCCATGAAGATCAAAGAGTATGTAAGAGATGACGGACAACTGCCGGATCAGGAGGAATTTAAAAAGCTGCAGAAAGAATATGCGATCAAGATGGAAGGAGAAGAGGTATGGGTAGGAAGATAAAAAAAGCAATCACGGTTGTAATAGCAGGAATGATCATAGGCTCACAGTTTGCAGATATGTCAGCAGTTGGAAGCATTGTACAGGCAGAGGCTGGAGATCACAGAGAAGCAGAAAAAGAAACAGATCCGGAAGAAGACAAAGATGAGAATAAAAATCCGGAAGAAGACAAGGATCCGGAAGAAGACAAGAATCCGGAAGAAGACAAGGATGAGAATAAGGATCCGGATAAAGACTCTGAAAAAGAGGATAAAGATCCGGAAGAAGACTCTGAAAAAGAAGCGATAAAACCTTATCAGATTGTATATAACGAACCAGATGGGGAAAACGGATACTATATTCATCGTCCGGATGGAAGAATTACGCATATGAGCAAAAGAGGGACAACAAGATATCTCTTCAAAAATGGAAATAATGAACAGCAGGAAGGAATATTGGACAGACAAAATGAAAGCTTCCTGTTGAAACAATTGAATTTTACAGACGGTGGAAATGAATTGAGGATATGGATGGAAGATGAAAAAGGACACCGGGTAGAAAATTCAGAAAGTCAAAAAGAATTCTGGCTGGATAGCAGTAAACCTGTAGTACATTATGAAATAACAGGAGGTTCGGAGATATGGCACAAAGATATTGCGGAAGTCCGGGTAGAATCTTCCGATGGGCTAAATGGAAGTCAGATTGCGGAAATTATCTGTAAAACAGGAGAAAAAGTAATTGGAAAAAGCAATAAAGAAATAGAAATGTTTCGAATGGAAGAAGAATCGAAGAATGGTGAAGGAATTCCTGTAACTTTTATTGTAAAAGATGTTGCAGGAAATAAGACGATAGTGACAGATAAGGTCTATATTGACAGGAATGTTCCGGAGGCAGTTATACAAGGAGTGCAGGATTATATGATCACCAGTAAACCGGTTAAAGTGAACTATCTGGCAGAAGAGGAAAATATATTTCAGGTTGTGCAGGCACATATTTCGAAGGAAGATATCACCGGAAGAAAAGAAGAAACAGAGATCACAGAGTGGCGGATAGGAAAGTCGGATGAGTCAGGAAAGATGAGAAAAGAAAGCAGTCAGACACTTACAGAAGACGGAATATATAAACTGAGAATGAATGCAGCTGATATGGCAGGACATGAAAATCAGGTGGAGCGACAGGTGATTATTGACAAAGAAAATCCAGTGATTGTTCATGTGGATGAACTCGATGGAAAATATTTAAAATACTTCCGATGGGATTATTCGGCCGGAGAATCGGTCAAAGATTTTACCAGTTATACGTACACCATGAAATTAGATGATACAGTATACCGTCCGGGAGAGAAGATCGAAAAAGAAGGCATGCATACACTGGTTGTGAAAGCGGTAGATTCTGCAGGCAATAAGAGTGATGCAAAGGCAAGGTTTACAATTGATCATACCCCGCCGGTGATCAGATTTGAAAATATCAGAGAAGGAGAAAGCTATGAAAAGGAAAGAAAATTTTATATCCGAACGGAAAATCCGGAAGATCAGATTGAATACATTAAGATTAATGGAGCGAAGCAAAAGAGTGAAAAGCAAAAGGGACTTTATGAATGTAAAGTAGATGAAGCAAAAGCATATGAAGTTGAAGTAAAGGCAAAAGATCTTGCGGGCAATGAACAGATCTCACGGATTGGATTTCAGATAGAGCAGGAAAAAACATTATTACAGAAGATAACAGAGCCTGTAAAGAAATATATTTTTTATGGAAATGAGAAAGCGGTAAAAAAAGAAGAGCAGTTAAAAGAAGAACAGATGAACAAAAGAAATGGTAAAAGTATATTATGTTCAGGTATTATGCTCACGGGTATGTTAACGGGAATTGGCTTCTGGAAGAGAGAAAGATTGGGGAATATATTGAAAAAAATGCAGCCAGACAACAAAAACAAGTAGAATCTTTCCATAAAAGGGAGGATGCCGGGTAACCGCTTTCGCGATTCCCGGCATGTATTATGAAAAAGTTTATTCCAAATAGTATTTACATACTAGATAATGTCTTGTGTATTTCTTTGATGATTATAGTATAAAAAAGACCTATGAAGAAAGAATGTTAAAGTAGTGAAAGAATTTTGAAGGATAAATGAACAAATTGTGAACACGGGATTTTACAAAGATTTTGTTGGAAAACAGAGGAAAATAGATTATACTAATAGAAGTCAATTTTGAAGAAAGAGGAGAAAAAGAAGAATGAAATATATTTCTTTTGCCATTCCGTGTTACAATTCACAGGACTATATGGCGCATGCGATAGAAAGTATTCTTCCGGGTGGAGAAGACGTTGAAATTATTATCGTAAATGACGGATCAAAAGACAGAACATCAGAGATTGCTCACGACTATATGGAAAAATATCCTACAATTGTTAAAGTAGTAGACAAGGAAAATGGTGGACACGGAGATGCTGTAAACTCCGGACTGACACATGCCACCGGCAAATATTTTAAGGTTGTAGACAGTGATGACTGGGTGGATGAAGATGCACTTCATAAAATTCTGGAAGTATTGCGTCATATGGAAGAAGATGCCATGGAATTGGATATGCTGATTGCCAACTACGTATATGAGAAAGTTGGAGCAGCACACAAGAAAGTAATCCATTACCGTAATGTACTGCCGCAGGATGAGATTTTCCGTTGGATGATATGGGACATTTTCATCTGGATCAGTATATTCTGATGCATTCAGTTATCTATCGCACCGATATGTTGAAATTAATCCAGCTTCATCTGCCGAAGCATACATTCTATGTGGACAATATTTATGTATATTATCCACTTCCACATGTGCGAAAGATTTACTATATGGATGTAGATTTTTACAGATATTTTATCGGACGCGAGGATCAGTCGGTTAATGAGAAAGTAATGATCAAAAGGCTGGATCAGCAGATATTTGTCACAAAGACAATGATTGATATGTATCAGTTGAAAAACATCGGAAGTAAGAAATTAAGACAGTATATGTTGAATTATCTGGCAATCATGATGACAGTTTCTTCTATTCTTTGTATCCGTTCCAAGAATAAAGAAAATCTGGAGAAGAAAAAGGAATTATGGCAGTATCTGAAGAAGAAAGATCTGCGCAGTTTTATAAAGATCCGCTATGGAATTCTCGGGCAGACTATGAATATTCCGGGAAAATCAGGACGTAAGATATCATCGCTGGCGTATACAGTTGCAAGACGTCTGATCGGGTTTAATTAATTTTCTATTTAATGCATTATGGCGGCTATCACCGATCGGAATAAACTTACAAGGTCCGTATGCACAGGATAGGACCTTGTAAGTTTATTCCTGCGGTTTCGCATGCCATAATAATTAAATGGAGAACTGTAATCTTTTATTACGGTTCGGGGATTTGGCTTAGTGAATTAAATAGAAATCTCCCCTAAAATAATTCTCAATAGTACTTTATCCAACATAATCGTCCGGTTCCAAGGATTGATGATGATGCCCTGAATGTTATCAGCTGTAATGGCAGAATTAAATAACTGTTTCATGTCAGTAAGAAATGTAGACATTACGCTTCCGGAACCTTTGAGTTCTTCATCGAAGCTGGTAAATGCCGCCCACCATTTGCGGCCGTCATCGGTCTGGATTGCCTGTACCTGGAGGCCGGAGGCAGCGGAAGAGGATCTACTGCAATGATCAGTTCGCCATGTTCATTCATGCGTCTGCGGATGACCGTCAGAACGTGAGCCAGCATTTCCTGAGACGGTTCCTGTTGAAGAGCTGCAATGGCTGATTCAATCTTGTCATTGCCCTGTAAAGTTTTGTCGGTATGTGTATGTTCAGTCATGATGTACAAAATCCTTTCTATATAAATAATGGGTACAGAAAAACTGTTATTGGCAGCTTTTCTTGCATACTTTGGTATAAAAAATATACGGACAGCCGGAGGGCAATCCGTATATTAATATAAAGTATTTCAGGTGGAAGAGCAAGTTAATTGAACTCCAGCGGAGAAATATATTTATTAGGAGAATAAGCACATCCATTATTGTATTTCACCGTAACATATAAAGAATCATCACCATCAACCAGTTTCACATAGCAGATATTATCTTTGTTGAATTTGTGTGTGATATCGATGGACTGATTTTTGTAATACAGGATGACGGAACCATCTTTTTCATATTCTATATCCGGAGCATTTAGTTCTTCCATAATTTCTTCTTCTGTAAGGCTGCGCTCGGATCCATCCGGGTTAAATGCAACGCCGCCTCCGCCAAATTCTTTTTGTTTGCCATCTTTATCGGCATAAGTTCCATTATAAGAACCATCAGAACTGATCTTTAAAGTGGCAGTTGTTTGATCTCCGTGGATCCAGAGCTGGACTTTCCGCTGAATTCCGCCAAGATCGGAAGCGTAGGCTGTTCCGGTTCCGGCTGTTACGATCAGGCATGTGGCAACTGTGGCGGCAATTGTTTTTAATTTGTGCTTTCTATTTAAGATACTCATTTTATCTACCTCCAGGGAAAAATTGTCGGAGGCGGAAAGTGTATCAAAAGCCTGCTTGTATTTTTCTTTATTCGTCATCGTTCCATTCCTCCTTTAAGGTTTCTTTGAGAAGAGCACGTCCGCGGGAAAGCCGGGTCTTTACATTGCTGACAGAAAGATGCAGGATATCACTGATCTCTTGTGTTGTATAATCTTCATAGTAAAAGAGATGCAGGACAATTCGGTATTTTTCAGGAAGTTTCATTACTGTGTCAAACAGAGTTTCTGATTCCGGTGTTTCGAAGGTTAATGTTTCCATATATTCTTCTAAGTTGCATTTATTTCTGTGCCAGAATGAGCGGGTGATATTCTTTGCTTTATTGATCGCAACCCGGATCAGCCAGGCACGGATATGTTCTTCTGTATCAAACTCTTTTTTATATGTGTGATACTGAATAAATGTATCCTGAACGACATCTTCTGCATCTTGTTGGTTCCTGCATATATTAAATGCAATCGCATACAGATGCTTTTGATATCGTTCGATTAAAACTTGTGTTGCTGGTTTCATGAGTACTCCTTTTTGGTGTTAGTGGGAAAACAGATGTTCATTTCTTAAGGCCTTTCACTTATAATACAAATGAAAATACGTAAAGGTTACAAATGGAGGTAAGAATATATGTTTTAACTATATCTTACTATCGAGCATAAGCATTTTACATTTTAAAATATACGTTGTAAACTATATTATGAAAAAATAACTTCGAAATAAGAGGTGAAAGATAAAATGTATCTGGTATCGGTGTATTTTGATGATAAAAGCAATAAAATAATTTCCGATTATATTAATAAGATTGCACAAAAGACAGGAAATACTTTTATGACGGACAATCACGTTCCTCCTCATCTGACGATAATGTCAGTAGAGGCAAGGGAGGAAGATAAATTGACAGAGGTGATGGGAAAGTTGGAGAGATATCTGACAAAAGGACAGATCCAGCTGGTCTCTGTCGGAGTGTTATTGCCATATGTACTGTATGTGACACCGGTCCTGAATCTGTATCTGGAAGATATGATCGAACAGGTACATGATATGGTAAAGAATATTCCGGAAGTCAGGATGAGCCGGTATTATCAGCCAATGCAGTGGCTTCCTCATATCACACTGGGAAAGAAGCTTTCCAAAGAGCAGATGCAGGAAGCATTTGCAGTTATGCAGGAACAATTCGTACCGATGGAAGTTACGGTATCGGAGATCGGGCTGGCGAAGACCAATCCACATCAGGATCTTGTAAGAATAGAATTAAATGATTAATTGCGGTGGAAAATAAAATGATTAACAGAGAAGATATGCTGGCACTGACCAGAAGAATGACAGTAAAGCGAACATCCATGACAAGAATTGCCGGAGGATATCTGGACCGGGATGGATATATAGACGGAACATTTAATACCGGATTTTTGAAATTGAGTCCGGATGACAAAGAAAAAAATTTACAGATAGCAAAATTCATTCCATTTGCAGATACGAATAAAAATCTGAAAGAATATGCATTTTCCGATGAGAAGACGAAAGGCGACAGTATGTGGAAACTGTTAATGGGAATGCGTGCGTGCGGTCTGAAAAATGATGCACTGATGGAGACTTTTTATGAAATTGTTGGTGAACGATATCAGTCAGAGGGAGACTATGCCATTTTCGTATTTCATGACCGATACGATATTCCGGCAAAAGGGAAAGATCATGTCTGTCAGGGTGAATCTGAAGAAATGTTTGAATACTTAATCTGTGCCATCTGTCCGGTAAGTGGAGATTACGAACCGGGAGAACCGGAATGTGGATTCTTATTTCCGGCATATATGGACGGCGGGGCGGCCATGAATTATGTGGATGTATATCAGAAAAATCAGGAATATCCGCATACAGAGCTTTTGAAATTACTTGGAGTATATGAGATAGAGAAAATTTCTTATAAAGGTGTTTAATGGTTTCAAATTCATCTGGGATATCTTATAATATAAAGGATTGAGTTTAGAGGAAAAGGTAGGAATATACAATGCATACAATGAAAAAATTCATTCGGTATTATGCCCCGTATAAGGCGGTATTCTTTCTGGATCTGATCTGTGCGGCAGTCATAAGTCTGGTGGATCTCGCATTTCCACAGATTTTACGTACGCTTACGAAGACGTTGTTTACAGAATCAGCAGATCACATACTGCATGCCTTGCTTCCGATTGGGGCAGGATTGCTTGCAATTTATATTTTACAGGCGCTGTGTAAATATTATGTCAGCTATCAGGGACATATGATGGGCGCCAATATGGAACGGGACATGCGGCAGCAGCTTTTTGACCATTATGAGAAATTGTCATTTTCATATTATGACCAGAATAATTCCGGGCAGATGATGAGCAAGCTGGTATCGGACCTTTTTGATATCTCAGAGTTTGCACATCACGGACCGGAGAACTTATTTATTTCGCTGATTAAGATTGTCGGATCGTTTGTATTTTTGTTCCTGATCAACTGGAGACTTGCGATTCCACTTTTAGTTCTTGTAGTGTTCATGTTGGTTTTCTCCTATGGACAGAACAAGAGAATGCAGGCGACATTCATGGATAACCGGCGGAAGATCGGGGGTGTCAATTCCAGTCTTCAGGATACACTGGCAGGAATCCGTGTCGTACAGTCTTTTGCAAATGAAGAGATTGAGCGGGAGAAGTTTAAAAAGAGTAATCAGGGATTCCTGGTTTCCAAGGATGCAAACTATAAGTGCATGGGAAGTTTTATGAGCGGAAACTTATTCTTTCAGGGGATGATGTATCTGATTACGCTGGTATTCGGCGGCTGGCTGATCGCACAGGGGAAGATGGAAGCAGTGGATCTTGCGATGTATGCGCTTTATATCGGTATCTTTATCAGTCCGATTCAGATTCTGGTAGAGCTTACCGAGATGATGCAGAAAGGACTGTCCGGATTCCGGAGATTTCTGGATGTGATAGAGACAGAACCGGAGATTGTAAATGCACCAGATGCAGAATCAATAGAAGAAGTAAACGGACATGTTTCTTATGAAAATGTATCGTTTCACTATAGCGATGATGATACGCCGGTTCTTCAAATGTTACATTTGATATCTGCGGGAAAATCGGTAGCGCTGGTCGGACCTTCCGGCAGCGGTAAGACGACGATCTGTTCACTGCTTCCGAGATTCTATGATGTCACGGGAGGCCGTGTCACGATTGATGGAAAAGATGTCAGAGATCTGACACTGGAAAGCCTGCGTAATCAGATCGGACTGGTGCAGCAGGATGTATATCTGTTCTGTGGAAGTATTAAAGAGAATATCGCATATGGGAAGCCGGGAGCATCTATGGAAGAGATTGAAGACGCAGCAAGGAAAGCGAACATTCATGATTTTATTATGGAACTGCCGGACGGATATGATACATTTGTTGGTGAACGTGGAACAAGACTTTCCGGCGGACAGAAACAGAGAATCTCGATTGCAAGAGTATTTCTTAAGAATCCGTCAATCCTGATTCTGGATGAGGCGACAAGTGCACTGGATAATGAGAGCGAACGCTGGATCCAGAAGAGTCTGGAAGAGCTTGCAAAGAACCGGACAACGATTACGATCGCGCATCGATTATCAACAATCCGCAATGCGGATGAGATTCTTGTAGTGGCAGATAATGGAATCGCAGAGCGTGGAACACATGAAGAACTGTTAAAACAGGGCGGAATCTATGCGCATTATAATGAGATGGGATAGGCAGAAGATAAGAAAAACGGAAGCTGCTCTGTGAGTAGAAACATAAAAATTATCAATAAAGAAATTTGCAAAAGAAAAAGATTGTCGTGAAAAGAATATATGATATAATTTACAAAGATATCAGCGGCAGAAAAGACAGTGCAAAACTGTAAAGGAACAGTAGAAATGATTGATATCAGTGAATAAAAACGGCCACAGAATAAGGCGGCAAATCATAAGAAACAGAGGTAGAATTATGGGAAAAATCAGAATTGGTATCGTTGGATACGGTAACATCGGACGCGGAGTAGAGCAGTCTATCAAGCGTAATGATGATATGGAATTAAAAGCAGTATTTACAAGAAGAGATCCTGCAAGTGTAAAGATCCAGACAGAAGGGGCAGAAGTAAAGCACTTTGATGATATGGAAGCTATGAAAGATGATATCGATGTAATGATCCTCTGCGGCGGATCAGCAACAGACCTTCCGGTAATCGGACCGAAGGTAGCAGCATCATTCAATACCATTGACAGCTTTGATACACATGCTAAGATCCCTGAGTATTTTGCAAATGTAGATAAAGCAGCAAAAGAAGGAAAGAATGTAAGTATTATCTCAGTAGGCTGGGATCCGGGAATGTTCTCTCTGAATCGTCTGTATGCAGAGTCTATCCTGGTACAGGGAAGCACTTATACATTCTGGGGAAAAGGGGTCAGCCAGGGACACTCTGATGCAATCCGCCGTATCGAAGGTGTGAAGAACGGAATCCAGTATACGGTACCGATCGAAGCAGCGGTTGACCAGGTAAGAAGCGGAAGCGAACCGGAGTTGACAACAAGACAGAAACATTTAAGAGAGTGTTATGTAGTAGCAGAAGAAGGAGCAGATAAAGCAGCCATTGAAGAGGCAATCAAGACAATGCCGAACTACTTTGATGAATATGATACAACGGTAACATTTATCACAGAAGAAGAATTAAAAGAAAACCACAGCAAGATGCCTCACGGTGGATTCGTGATCCGTACCGGTGAGACAGGATGCGAAGGCAACAAGCATGTGATCGAATATTCTCTGAAACTGGATTCCAACCCGGAATTCACAGGAAGTGTTCTGGTAGCTTATGCACGTGCTGCACACAGACTTTCTAAGAAAGGTGAATCAGGAGCAAGAAGCGTATTCGATATCGCACCGGCTATGCTGTCTCAGATGACACCGGAAGAGTTAAGAGCACATATGTTGTAAGAGATAATTAATAAAAATGTATACAAGTTCTATCGTAGACTATTAATGTTGTGATGGAATATAAGGAGCAGAAGTAAAAAAATCAGGCATCGGAGGCGAAATGAAAACTCGTTTCCGGTGCCTGATTTTGTAGAAACTACGGATGATGATTTTGCGGGTCTTTGACAATATTTCCATAAGAAAATGTAATGTGAAATTCCTCGTAAAGTTTTGATAAGGCGGAGAGTGCTTTTAGTAAAAGAAAGAAGCTATCTAAAATGAGAGCTTTTACGTACAATACCGAAACGTACGATCGGTCAGAATTCTCGCAAATATCAGTCCAAGCGGCAACATCACAATAATCATAATCGCAGAAGTGAACCATGAAACCGCATCCGTCAGGGACATAATCCCGAAATTATAAATCGCACGGTACAGGTAAAGTCCCGGAACCATGATCACGATAGAAGGCACGGTAAGCGAGATTCTTGGATATCCATTACTCTTTTTAATAAAAGAAGCAAGCAATCCGGCAGTCAGAGCCCCGATAAATGCGGCGGCGGCCGGAGGCATATGTGTGAAATCAACAAGTTCAAGCCGGAGTGTATTGGCAATGGCACCAATAAATGCAGCCGTTGCCGCCATCGAATGAGAACTGTTGAACATGATCGAGAAACCGAATACTCCGCAAAAGCTTGCAATCACACGGAAAATCAGACGGGCAGCAGCACTTAGATGCAGTGCCGTAAAATCGGCCGGTTCCAGATGCAGAAGTAAAGCCATGATCCATGCAAATAAAGTGGCAACCATAACGATAATGATTGCATAAGTAAGCCGCTCCAGTCCCGAACGCAGATCCAGCTTTGCAAGGTCGATCCCGCTTGTAATAAATGGAAATCCCGGGATGATGAACAGCATCGAGCAGATATAACCAGCTTCATGAAATTCCGGAATGTGAAAGACAAGTTCCGCAAGTTTCAGAAGACTGCATAGGTAAAACATGCTGCTGAAACAGAGACTGCTATATTCAAAAACAGTGTGTAATGGTGTTTGATCAGTTTCGTACGGATCAGATTACCAATCCCGGCGGCAATAAAAGCAAGAGCCATCTCAACCGGTCCGCCTCCGAGTAAAAAAGTAAAACCGCAGCAGGCAAGAGCTGCGGCAAGCCCCAGCTTTGCAGGTGAATAAAGAGCATGGATTTCTTCAATTTCATCCAGTCGTTTATGGATATCTTCACCGGTCATATGTGCTTCTTCTTCCGGAAAATGATCTACAAACTGTTCCATGCGGTAAAGCTTGGAGGTATTCACTCCCGTATTGGCAATACTCAACGACTGGGAAATACAATCGTTTCCATCGAAACAGTTAAATACAATGGACATCAATCCCACGTCTACCGTACAGGTTACACCAAGCTCTTTGGAAAGCCGGTTCATGGAAGTCCGTACACGCCATGCACCGGTTCCACAGGAGAGCATGATTAACCCAACACGGCCGATGACGGAAGCTTTCTCGATCAGTCCGGCTTCTGCAATCAGCACATTACTGTCATCATTGGCGTAGTCATGCCATGGAATCTCCATATGATTTTTTTCCATAATATCAATAAAGTCAGAATTAGTTGTCTGCATAAATGATCGCCTCTGCTTTGGAAACGTGGCGTTCCAGATTTTTTAAGAAATGTGAATTCGGAAGGAAAACTCCGATCTCATCATAACGGGTATTATCTTCAACAAGAGAATCCTGTCCATAGAATACATAGGACATAGGAAGCTCTTTCTGAAGTTTTATGACAATATCCAGAATAGCAGAATAAGCTTCTGCTTCGGTTTCTTTTAATTTTACGGTATCCGGTAATTCACGGATCAACAGTACACCGTTATTCTTTTCCAGAATGTTTTGTTCCGGTTCCATATCGTCAGATGTATAAGAATGGCTGTAGCGGTATGCCTGTGCCAGAAAAATATTCTTTGGAGCTCCGAGATCTGTATATACCTCATGGAAATGACGGTATTCCCGTTCATGAATCGATCTCTTATATTCAGGAAGTAACATTCCGTTTTCATCTGTCATGATCATCGGATTCTGTTTTCCGTCCGCATTGAACCGATAGGGAATCAGGAATGCATTTCTTAAAAGATCAAAGACTGTATTCTGACAGATAGCCATCAGAAACGCAGATAAATCCCGATTGCGATAAGAATTAAAAAGAGCCTGTGCAAATTCTGTAGAAGACGGAGAATCGGGAAGATCGACACCATCATTACTGAACAGATAACTGCAGAATGTTTCCATCAGTTTTTCACATGCCCATTTATCTTCGGATATTTTCTTAAATAAGATTTCTGATTTTTCTTCTCTGGGAAAAAGTGTTTTTTCCTCCATAATAAAGCGCTTCCTTTCATATTTTCATCCGAATAAATTATACAACTGTGATAAAGATAAGTGAAAACTATAATTGATATAATGGATATATGATTATGGTATGCCAGAGAAGTTATCGGTGGCAGCTTCTGTAGATAGTTGGTTGATGATTTGAAAGGGATATTTGATATAGTTTAAAACTATGACAAATACACATTTTTTTGTATTATACAAGTTTATCAATACAAATTATAATAAATCTATCGATTGAGAACATCATCAAGAATATGAAAAATATAAAAGAAAGCCATCAAGGACAACAAAAAAGACAGAAAACATAAGTCCCTGGCGGCAAGGAGGAAATAATCATGAACACACCATTTCGTTACGACTTTGTAGGAAGTTTTTACGCCCACAGAAATTAAAAGACGCAAGAAAGAATTTCGAAGAAGGGACAATCTCACAGGAAAAACTGACCGCAGTAGAAGATGAATGCATCCTGGAACTGGTGGCAAAGATTAAGGAACTTGGATATCATGTGATCACGGACGGAGAATTCAGAAGATCGACATGGCATCTGGATTTCATGTGGGGATTTGAAGGTATCGAGCATCAGAAGACAGTAGAGGGGAATACAACATTTGACGCAGAAGCTGCAATGATTGATGATACATACATGACGGGAAAGATTTCAGTAAAGAATCATCCTTTCTTAGAGCATTTCAAATTCATCAAAGCATTAGAAGATGAAAATACTGTCGCAAAACAGACTATCCCGTCACCGGGACAGTTCTATGCATACTTTACTGGGGCACAGCTTCTGAATACAACATTAGAAATCTATGGATCGGAAGAAGCATTTGCCGAGGATGTGATTAAGGCATACGGTGAATTCGTGCAGGAAATCTATGCAGCAGGCTGCCGTAACCTTCAGTTTGATGACTGCGTATGGGGCGGAATGGTAGATGCGAAGATGGCAGTTGCATTGACCGGAAGAACAGGACAGAGACTGGAAGATTACAAGAAACTCCTTCTGGAACTGAATAACCAGGTAGTAGCACAGGCACCGGAAGATCTGGTGATCAATACACATGTATGCCGTGGAAATTATCATTCTACATTCTTCAGTTCCGGAGCATATGATTCCGTAGCGGATTTGTTATTCGGAGAAGAAAATGTAAATGCATATTATCTGGAATATGACGACAAGAGATCCGGCGGATTTGCACCACTTGCAAAGGTATCCGGCGATAAGAAGGTCGTACTTGGACTTATAACAACCAAGACACCGGAACTGGAAGACAAAGAAAAAGTAATCGCAAGAATCCACGAAGCAGCAAAATATGTTCCGCTTGACCGCTTATACTTAAGCCCGCAGTGCGGATTTGCATCCTGCGAGATCGGTAATAAGCTGACAGAAGAAGAACAGTGGGCAAAGCTTAAGCTTGTAAAAGAGATTGCCGACGAAGTCTGGTCAGACAGATAAGCCAGAACAGATTGGCCATAAGCCAGCCGATACTGGTAGCAATGGCAGGGGCTGCCAGCGAAATGAGGGAAGAAGAACCAGGTTAAGATTACGCGAAGTGCAATCTGGAGCGTACTTCCGGCTAACGTCAGAACCATTTTCCCAAGTCCGTTATAAGTACCGGTGAAGGTTCCGCCGGCAGGAAAATTTCTGGAATTTATCAGAACAGAAGGTCTGATGCCATAAACGTACAATTCGTTATGGAGACAATAAAAATCGTTCTGTCATCTGGAAGTATGATATACTGATAACAAGACCTGCAAAAAAAGATGGAGGTGGACTACATGGATGTTGCAACGATGGTAGCGATTAATAACCTGAATATGGTTACAGTGATGGCAGTACAGGCGGCAAATAATGTAATCACGATCGTAAATGGAGAAAGGATGGAAGAAGATATGGATGGTTCAATGTTAGATCAGTATATGGGAAAAGATTGTACGGTAAGTCTGTTCAACGAAGTAGGAGCAATCAAAGGAAAACTCATGGACGCAGATATACAGTGGGTAAAGGTTGATACCAAGAAGGGAACACAGCTGATTAACAGAAATATGGTACGGAATATTACTTTTGATAATAAATAGAATGAATAAAAATAGTTGTTTCGAAAAAAGTCAGAAATCAGTAAAAATGAGTTGACATTTCGTGCAAGTGTTTCTATACTTAAACATGTGGATAAAACACGGGGAGCTTGTGTACCAGGCTGAGAGGAAGTTAAGAACTTCGACCCATATACCTGATTTGGATAATGCCAACGTAGGAATGTATGACGTAGATTTTAGGAGAGATGCATTGAGTTGGTATCTCTCTTTTTTGTTGCTATGTGACGTAAATCAGGAACAATAGAATATCGGATAAGTTGAGAGTGAACGAGAGTTCACGAAGGGGTGCACCACCACGGGTTGTATTTACTTCGTTGAACTCTTTTTTTTATCTGACAAGTACTTTTGAAAGTATGATCCGGGAAAGGAGAACGCATGATTATCGTAAATGGAAAAGAAATCAATTTGACAGAGGATACGACTGTTGCAGAATATCTGGAACAGAATCAGTATCAGGTAAAAAGAATCGCTGTAGAGTTAAATGGAGATATTCTTCCGAAATACAGCTATTCCGATACCATGTTAAAAGACGGCGACCGTCTGGAAGTTGTGACATTCGTGGGAGGAGGCTAACATTCATGGAAGAAACCGGATTAGAAAATATGACGGAGAATACAGAGAAAGAAAAAGTACTTAGTAAAGAAGCGATTGTGGCAGCATTAAATGAGAGACATTCTCCGGAGAAACAGAAACTTCTGTCAGCGGGGAGGGTTGCAATCGCCGGGCTTGGCGGATTGGGGTCAAACGTGGCATATGCACTTGCAAGAATCGGAGTCGGCCATCTGCATCTGATTGATTTTGATGTGGTGGATATCACGAATCTGAACCGGCAGCAGTATTTTATGGAGCATATCGGGATGTATAAGACAGATGCGCTGAAATCATTATTGTTAAAGATCAATCCATATCTGGATATCGATACAGATTGTGTAAAAGTCACAGAAAAAAATCTTACGAAATTATTTTGTGACGACCTGATTGTGTGTGAAGCATTCGATAATCCAGAAGCGAAAGCAATGCTGGTAAATGGAATACTGGAACATTTTCCGGAAAAGAAACTGGTATCGGCAACCGGTATGGCAGGATACGGAAGCAGTAATACGATTCGCACACAGAAGTTAATGAAGAACTTTTACCTGTGCGGAGACCGCGAGACGGCACCAACGTATGGAAATGGCCTGATGGCACCAAGAGTGGCCATCTGTGCAGCGCATGAAGCAAATATGATCACACGTCTGATTCTTGGGGAAGAGGATGTGTAGGAAGACAGGTAAGAAACATAAGATTCATGCCGCAAAAAAAGATAGATAAATAAGAAAGCATGAGCAGAAAATAATAGGAAAGAAGGTCCTGATTATGGATAAAAAAGAAATAAAAAATACAGATACATTTACACTTGGAGGAAAAGAGTTTACTTCTCGTTTTATATTAGGCTCAGGAAAATTTTCACTGGATTTGGTGAAAGCATGTGTGGAAAAAGCAGGGGCACAGATTATCACACTGGCACTCCGTCGTGCAAATGAAGGCGGTCTGGCAAATATTCTGGATTATATTCCGGAAGATGTGACACTTCTTCCGAATACATCAGGAGCCAGAAATGCAGAAGAAGCGGTACGTATTGCCAGACTTTCCAGAGAAGTCGGATGTGGCAATTTCGTCAAAGTGGAAGTGGTAAGAGATTCGAAATATCTCCTTCCGGATAATTATGAGACGATCAAAGCTACAGAAATTCTTGCAAAAGAAGGATTCGTGGTTATGCCGTACATGTATCCAGATCTGAATGCTGCAAGAGATCTTGCAAATGCCGGTGCAGCATGTATCATGCCGCTTGGCGCACCGATCGGATCAAATAAAGGGCTTAGCACAAAAGACTTTATTCAGATCCTGATCGATGAGATTGATCTGCCGATCATCGTAGATGCCGGAATCGGACGTCCGTCCCAGGCATGCGAGGCAATGGAGATGGGGGCAGCCGCAGTGATGGCAAATACGGCAATCGCAACAGCAGGAGATGTACCGGCGATGGCAGAAGCATTTAAGAAAGCAATCGAAGCGGGCAGAAGTGCATACCTTTCCGGACTTGGAAGAACGATCGAGCGCGGTGCAAGTGCTTCGTCACCTCTGACAGGATTTTTGCAGGATTAGGAGGAATGACTAATGGAAACAAAGCATGAAGATACACATATTAATGAAAGTATTTTAAGCGAGGAGATTCTGGAAGACCAGAAGAAGAACCGGATTGATCACATGACTTATCTTCCGGGTATGGAGGATATCGGATCAGAGATCCTCGACCAGGTCGTAACAGCGATGGAAGCTTACGATTATAATACATATACAGCAGAAGATGTAAAACGTGCACTGGCACATGCAGAGCGCACACCGGAAGATTTTCAGGCGTTATTGTCACCAGCAGCACTGCCATTTCTGGAGGAAATAGCGCAGGCAGCGCAGATCGAGACGAGAAAACATTTTGGTAACAGTGTCTATATGTTCACACCAATCTATATCGCAAATTATTGCGAGAACTATTGCATTTACTGTGGTTTTAATTGCCATAACAAAATCAACCGTGCACAGTTAAATGCGGAAGAGATCGAAAAAGAGATGGCGGCGATCGCTGAGACAGGTCTGCAGGAAATCCTGATTCTGACAGGAGAAAGCCGTAACAAATCTACAGTAGAATACATCGGTGAAGCATGTAAGATCGCCAGAAAATATTTTAAAGTTATTGGTCTGGAGGTTTATCCGGTAAATTCAGACGAATACGCATATCTGCATGAATGTGGGGCAGATTATGTAACGGTATTTCAGGAGACATACAATTCGGATAAATATGAGACACTTCATCTTGCGGGACATAAGAGAATTTATCCATATCGTGTCAATGCACAGGAAAGAGCATTGAAAGGCGGCATGCGTGGAGTCGGATTCGGTGCACTTCTGGGGCTGGATGATTTCAGAAAAGATGCATTTGCGACCGGATATCATGCTTATCTGTTACAGAGAAAATACCCACATGCGGAAATCGCATTTTCTTGTCCGAGACTTCGTCCGATCATCAATAATGATCGGATCAATCCGATGGATGTGCATGAACCGCAGCTTCTTCAGGTAGTGTGTGCATACCGCCTGTTTATGCCATTTGCAAGCATCACGGTTTCGACAAGAGAGTGTGAAAGAGTCCGCGATAATCTGGTGAGTATTGCTGCAACGAAGATATCTGCAGGCGTAAGTACCGGTATCGGAAGTCATGTAGAAGATATCGAAGACAAGGGTGACGATCAGTTTGAAATCTCGGATGGACGTTCGGTGGATGAGGTCTATCAGGCACTTCTGAAACACAATCTTCAACCGGTGATGAGTGATTATATTTATGTGTAACAGGGAGCATCTTGTGTTAAAAACATGCCGAATACAGCTGAAAGGAGTTGTCAGTGATAAAATCTGTAAACAATCAGGACTTTAAAATCATTGCAGTCAGCAATCGGAAATTATGCAACCGCCCGTTTTTAGAGCAGATAGAAAGAGTCTGCAAGATACATCCGGAAGCTGTGATCTTAAGAGAAAAAGATCTGACAGAAGAGGAATATGGGACATTGGCAAAAGAAGTAATGAATATTTGCAGCCGTTATCAGGTGTCTTGTATTCTTCATAATTTCTGGAAGACTGCACTAGAACTGGGATGTACATCTGTACATCTGCCACTTCCGATTTTGCAAAAAACAACTGATAAAGAAAAGAAAAAATTTACAAAGATTGGAATTTCTATACATTCTGTAGAAGAAGCGAAAGAAGCAGAGCGATTGGGAGCTTCCTATCTTACGGCAGGGCATATCTATGCGACAGATTGTAAGAGGGGATTACCGCCAAGAGGATTGGGATTCTTAAAAGAAGTTTGCCGGGAAGTCAGCATTCCGGTGTATGGAATAGGCGGAATAAAGTTCGATGAAGAACAGTGGAATGATATGAAAAAATGTGGAGCAGTTGGAGGATGTATTATGTCCGGAATGATGGAAATATAGTAATCGAAATAAAACAGCTCATTTTTAAAAGAGCAGGAAAGCCTTCTGAGTCGGTACTCGGAAGGCTTTTGCTTTGCACTGGCATATAAGTGCATATCAGATAGTACTTTACAAAATTATTTCTAAGTGTTATATTAATACAAAAATGAATAGTTCAAAAATGAAATAAAAAGGAGACCTACATATATGAACACAGGAATCGAATTTGCAGAAAAGCTGTCAAAGGCATACAGTGAGACCTGCAAACCGTTATGTCATGAGCTGAATATTCCACAGACCGCATTTGACATCTTACTTTTCCTGGCGAACAACCCAGAATACAAAACTGCCAGAGACATCGTAGAAATACGAAAAATTAAAGCCAATCTTGTATCGGTAAATGTGGATAAACTTGTGAATGAAGGCTATCTGGAGCGGAAAAGTGTAGAAGGTGACCGAAGAAAAGTCAATCTGATCTGTACAGAAAAGTCAAAAGAGATTATCCAAGAAGGACAGAAACTTCAGCAGTCGTTCGTTGAAAAACTATTTGAAGGAATGGATGAAGATACAAGAAAAGCACTTCAAAAAGGAATGGCGCATATGGAAGCGAATATAGAGAAGATGTTGGAGGAAAAGAACTAGATGAATACAATATTAATGATTATCGTAACATTTTTCGCGGGGATGGGAGCCGGACTCGGAACCGGATTTGCAGGAATGAGTGCGGCGGCAGTGATCAGTCCGATGCTGATCACATTTCTTGGAATGGATCCATATATGGCAGTCGGAATTGCACTTTCATCAGATGTACTTGCAAGCGCAGTATCTGCCTATACATATGGAAAGAATAAGAATCTGGATGTGAAGAATGGTCTGATCATGATGGTCAGCGTACTTGCCTTTACCGTTGTGGGAAGTTATGTGTCCAGTCTGGTACCATCTACAACGATGGGAAATTTCTCGGTATTTATGACATTCTTGCTCGGCATTAAGTTCATCGTAAAACCTGTCATGACAACAAAAGAAGCCATGGAAAAAGTATCGCCGAAGAAACGTGCAGTGCAGTCGTTAATCTGTGGTGTCATGATCGGATTTATCTGTGGATTTATCGGTGCCGGAGGCGGTATGATGATGCTTTTGATCCTGACCTCTGTCCTGGGCTATGAGCTTAAGACGGCGGTAGGAACGAGTGTGTTCATCATGACATTTACTGCCTTTACCGGTGCAGTTTCGCATTTTGCAATCGGGGGAATGCCGAATATAGCGGTGTGGATCTTATGTATTGTGTTCACACTGTTGTGGGCAAGGATTGCGGCAGTATTTGCGAATAAGGCAACACCGAAGACATTGAACCGGGCGACGGGTGTGATATTAGTGGTTCTTGGGATTGTGGTTATGGCATTTTCTATTTTAAATTGATAGAGAGCAGGAAGAAATTAATATTATAGGAGAGAATAAAAGGTATTAATAGAAAAATAATATGATGTTTTGTTTATTATGCATTCTACAGGGACTGCCGATGGCAGGTCCTGTAGAAAGAAAAACATTGCTTATGATTCTTTAATATTTCCATTTTCTATATTTTCTTTGAGTATCTGGTCTGTTACTTTATATAAAGTCTCAGATCCCAACTGCGTTTTCCGTTGTCTTCCGTATACCTGTTCGGAAGTAACCTGATGCTCACGCCAGTCGCCACCGCCGTTACTGTTATTGAGAAGCAATGGCTGCAGGTTATCCAGGGAATGTGCAAATTTGGATTCCGGTGTCCGGTAATTTTCGAATTCATCAAAGAGTGCAGTCAGTTCTTTTTTCTGATCTTCTGGTAACAGTGAGAAGATCCGTTCTTTGGCAGCATCTTCACGTGCTTTCTGCGTCTTTAATCCTTCTGTATCGTAGGCATAAGTATCTCCGGCGTCAATTTCCACAATGTCATGGATCAGGCACATGATCATAACTTTTGCGATATCGACGGGTTCATTGGCATAATCTTTTAACAGGTATGCATGATTGCCATATGCCAGGCATGCTCTGCATCATTTTCGCGCCTTCCGTGTCCGGAGAGGTGGGTCTGTCGTAATATATTCTTTTCTTTATCAATTTCGAGAATGAAATCAAGTTGTTGTTTTAATCTTTCCTCCATGATAATTCCTCCTTGTGCGTTCAGTACGAATAAACTATAAGATAGTATAACATAAAAGAAAGCATAATGAAAAGCAAAAACACATAAAACATATAAAACATATTGACTTAATAGGAAAATGGTGTTAAACTCCAGTTATTAAAAGATAAAAGAGAGAAAAGCTCAGAAGGCAGGTGCAGGAAGTAATGAAACAGATATTATGCTTTGGGGATTCGAATACGTGGGGGTTAGACGGAGAGACCGGAAAGCGCTTTCTATGGGAAGAACGATGGACCGGAATCTTACAGGAAAAACTGGCGGACCGAGATGTTAGAATTGTTGAGGAAGGTCTGTGTGGAAGAACGACCATATTTGAAGATCCGCTTCGCCTGGGAAGACGGGGAACAGAATTGCTTCCGACATTATTGGAGACGCACACGCCGGATGCAGTCGTGTTGATGCTTGGAACGAATGACTGCAAAACCATATTCGGAGCGTCAGCAGAAATCATCGGAAAAGGAATTGCAAGGCTACTTGAACAGATTAATCAGTATACAGATAAGATGAAGGTTCTTGTGATATCTCCGATCTATCTGGGAGAAAAGGTATGGCAGGACGGATATGATCAGGAATTTTCGCCAGAATCCGTAGAAGTATCAAAGAAATTAGAACCGGTATATGAAAAAGTGGCCGGAAAGTATGGCAAACGATTCATGCGGGCAGCAGATTATGCGAGTCCGTCGGAAGCAGATCAGGAGCATATGGATGGACAGAGTCATAAGATTCTTGCAGATGCGATTTATAGAAAATTAGAAGCAGAGATTTTGTAGAAAAGATAAAAATCCGTTGTCAGTCAATGGTATGTCCTGTTTTACTGGAGTTCCGGTAAAGGGAACATATCAGGATAAGACAACGGATTTTCTGCTATCTTTTGGATGTAACTTCTGCAACGGATTTTCCGGTGATTAATTCCATTACCGTACTTTTGGCATCGATAGCGGTAAACACTCCTGCAAGAATGAAAATGGCCCCGAGATATCCCATCTCCGTGAGCTTCTCATGCAAGAAGATGAAGGAAAAAATCGCTGCAAAGATCGGTTCCAGGGAGAACAGGAATCCAGTATTCTCCGGTGTTGTATATTGCTGCACAACAGTTTGTACAACGAATCCGTAAGCTGAGGACAAGAGAGCAAGTCCAAGAACGGAGATCCAGTCCAACGTGGTGCTCGGAAATATCGGGGATCCGAACACCAGCAGACCGATTATGGAATAAAGACAGGTAAAGCCCTGCTGGTAGACTCCGAGTGCAAGTGGATCTACCTGTCTGGTAAAATAGCTGTTTAATACAATATTGATTGAATAACTGAAAGCCGAAAGCATACAAAGCAGCGTTCCGGGCTTGACAGCAAATATATCACCGCCGTTGATCAGTACCATTCCGATCAATACGATAATGATTCCAAGCCTGACATGATGCGCCGGAAGTCTCCGGGAAATAACTGCATGAATGACCGGAACAAGCACAACGGTGGTGCTGAGGATGAATCCACTCTGAGAAGCAGTGATCGTATTTAATCCGTAAAGGATTGGCGTAAGGTTTGTAAAAAGTAGAAAGCCGGTGATGGCACTGTAGAGTAAAAGTCTTTTATTAACTTTCAGTAACTTTTTGAAAAATATAAGTACCAGAATCAGAAATGCGATTCCTGTACGCAGAGCCATCAGCATCAGAGGGGAAAGTCCCTCAATTCCAAGTTTCATAAATATATAAGAAGTTCCCCATGCCATAGAGCAGGTTGTAAGAATCAGATTGGCTTTTTTTGTCGACATAATTGGCGATTCCTCCTATGTAATAGTTTTCTTGTTTTTTATTATATAGTAGAATAGAATAGATGCCAATGGGGACGTGAAAAAGTGGCTTTTTCAGTGTCCCCTATGGCTTACAAAGCACATATATTAATAATAAAAGCATCTGGAGTTAATGTATGACCAGTCAGAAACTAGAAAATCTTTTAAATCTTGCACTGAATTCCGCGGAAGATGAGCGGGAAAAATCCTTGAATTTAAATGTTGGATATGATCCGCTTGACAGGGAATGGGATCTGATCATCAAATATTCCGTAAATCTGGACCGAGTCAGGAAGATAGCATCCAAAGTAACAGAACTTCAAAATGAATATGCAGTCATCCGAATTACAGAATCCAGAATCGACATCTTATCGGGAATTCCGGAAGTTGAATATGTAGAAAAACCAAAACGGCTGTTCTTTCAGGCGGCAGAAGGAAGGCGTGTGTCTTGTATCAATGCGGTACAGGATACACGCCTTTCTCTGTATGGACAGGGAATATTGGTTGCAATCATAGATTCGGGAATCGATTATGCGAATATAGATTTTCGAAATGCGGACGGAAGCACGAGGATTCGGTATCTGTGGGATCAGTCTCTGAATCCGGCAGATGGGGAAACAGCACCGGTTGGATACGGCATCGGTGTGGAGTATACGAAAGGACAAATAGATGAAGCATTAAATGCACAAACCGTATCAGAACAGAGAAGGCTTGTGAGAAGCCAGGACATTTCCGGACACGGTACGGCAGTGGCGGGAGTAGCAGCAGGAAATGGAAATAACAGTGGAGGACGTTATGCCGGAGTTGCCATGCAGAGTGAATTGATCGTTGTAAAACTTGGTAATCCCATTCAGGAAGGATTTCCAAGAACGACAGAGCTAATGATGGGGATTGATTATATAATAAGAAAGGCACTGGAGCTTCGGATGCCTGTAGCCGTGAATATCAGTTTTGGAAATACATACGGCGGACATGACGGGACGACACTGCTGGAGCGGTATATCGATGATGTGTCCAATATATGGAAGAGTGTATTTTGCATCGGAACCGGAAATGAAGCGGCAAGTGCCGGGCATACTTCCGGTAGAATTATTTCAGAAGGAGAAGAGACAATCCAGCTTGCAATTCAGAGCAGACAGTCATCGATCAGTATCCAGATATGGAAAGAATATACGGATCAGATAGAGATTTCGATCATCAATCCAGCGGGAGTGCGGGTCGGACCGGTACCGGAGATATTGGGAGCACATCGCTTCCGGATCGGTCAGACAGAAATACTGCTTTATTATGGGGAACCAAGTCCTTACAGCATTTCCCAGGAAATCTATATAGATCTGCTTCCGGTAGATAGTTATCTGACAGAAGGAATATGGAGAATTGTTCTAAGTGCCGGGAAGATCGTGACAGGACAATATGAAATGTGGCTTCCAAGCGACAATGTATTGAACCGTGGAACAGGATTCTTGTTTCCAACAGATGCTACGACGCTCACAATTCCATCTTCTGCCAGCCGTGCAATATCCGTAGGAGCGTATGACGCAAGGACATTTGCATATGCGGATTTTTCGGGAAGAGGATTTACCAGACTTACAAATATGGTGAAACCGGATCTTGTGGCACCGGGAGTGGAAGTTATGACAACAACAGTGGGCGGAGGATATGTGGCATTTACAGGAACATCCTTTGCCACGCCATTTGTGACAGGAAGTGCAGCGCTTTTGATGGAATGGGGGATTGTGAGAGGAAACGATCCATATCTATATGGGGAAAAAGTGAAGGCGTATCTGAGACGTGGAGCGAAAAAAGTACCGGGATTTGACGAGTATCCGAATGAGGAAGTGGGGTATGGGGCCTTATGTACAGCACAAAGTATCCCCAAAATATGAAAACGGCTGATTTGAAAAAGTAAATTTCAGTGCCAGAGTAATAAGGATAAAAGGTACATTTTTTAGTAGGATAATGTTTCCAAAAGTGCTAAAATAAAATTATTATACATAAGTGAGGCGTAAAACAATGAAAAAAATCAAGTGGGGCGTTATAGGAACTGCCGGAATTGCCAGAAGTTGTACCATTCCGGGAATGATACAGGCATACAACTGCGAATTATATGCAATTGCCGGAAGAAGCATAGACAAAGCTGAACAATTTAAAGAAAAATTTGGATTTGAAAAAGCTTATGGAAGTTATAAAGAATTGTTGGATGATCCGGAAGTGGAAGCGGTATATATTGCGCTGCCAAATACTTTACATTATGAGTGGGCCGTGAAAGCTATGAAAAGCGGCAAACATGTACTGTGTGAAAAGCCGCTTGCACCGTGTGAAAATCAGGTAAAAGAATTATTTGAAACAGCAAAAGAGAATCATGTATATCTTATGGAAGCTTTTGCGTATCAGCACAGTCCATATATCACTGCAATTAAGAAAGAGATAGAAGATGGAACGATAGGAGAAGTTTGTTATATAGATTCCGCATTTATCACATCGGATTATAATAAGGAAAATATCCGGATGAGACGGGAGACTCTTGGAGGGTGTACATACGATCTTGGAGTATATAACACAAGCCTGACGTTAGGACTTCTGAATGAAGAACCAGAAAAAGTCGAGGCTTCCGCAATCTTTTCGGAAGAAAAGATCGATAAGCTGACTTCTGTAGTCATGGAATTCGCAGATGGAAAGAAAGCAGCATTTACCTGTGGCATGACGCTTGCAACGAATCAGGACAGGAGACTGGACTGTCTGGAGATAGATGGAACGAAGGGAAGTATTACCGGAACCAAATTTGCATTCAATGGTGATGGAGAATTAAGCTATACGATTCGTACGGATGAGGGGCAGGAAGAAGTAAAGACGGTAGAAGTTCCACAGAATTATCGCCTGGAGGTAGAACAATTCGGCAGATGCATCGATGAAAATGAGATTCCGGCGGTTACGGAAGAATTTTCGCTGAAAAATGCGAGACTTGTTGAGAGGATTCTGGAGGAAATCGGATATTAAGATGAAAAAGAATGAAAAGATCAGGACGCCGTTAGGAATCATTTCTGTTTTCAAGAATGAAATACCTGAAAGATATCATTGTGTAGTGGAACCGGAGATTTTACGTATCAGTGAGACGCATATAAGGATTCTGACAATAGATCAGGCCGTATCCTGGGGAGAAGAAGTGTATTCACCAAGACTTCATCAGAACTGTATGAATCCTGAAAATATTACACTATATCCACTGGAGATTGAGTGGAATGGGGATAAAGTTACGGTTTCAGATCATTATGGGATGAAAAAGTGGATAACTGGGGAAAAGTTACCGGAAATTCAAGATTGGAATTTAAAACTGAAAAAATTAAGATGTAATCCTTGCAGAAACTGTGGAAGATGTTAGAAAGCGAAAGAAAAGAGGAAAAAATATGAATTATTCAGAATGTATAGAAAATGCAAGAACACGTATTGGAAATTATTGTAAGGCCTGTCCGGAGTGCAATGGACGCGCCTGTAAGAATCAGATGCCTGGACCTGGGGCAAAAGGAATCGGAGATACAGCTATCCGTAATTATGATAAATGGAAAGAAATCCGTGTTCAGATGGACACAATTGCAGAAAACAAACCGGTGGATACATCCCTGGAGCTCTTCGGAAAGAAGTTTTTATATCCATTTTTTGCAGGACCGGTTGGTGCAGTGGGATTACATTACGGCGACTGTCTGGATGATGTGAGATACAATGATATTCTTGTGTCGGCATGTGCAAAATACGGGATTGCCGCATTTACAGGAGATGGTCTCGACAGTAATGTGATGGTTGCTGCGACAAAAGCAATCGGGAAAACAGACGGAATCGGAATCCCGACCGTGAAACCATGGAACATAGATACCGTTGCGGAAAAGATGAAGATGGTTCAGGAATCAAAGGCATTTGCAGTGGCAATGGATGTTGATGCAGCAGGACTTCCGTTTCTTAAGAACATGGAGCCGCCGGCAGGAAGTAAGACAGTGGAGGAACTTGGAGAGATCGCAAAGATTGCAGGAATACCATTTATTGTAAAAGGTGTTATGACAGTCAGAGGAGCCTGAAGGCAAAAGAGGCCGGGGCATCTGCAATTGTAGTATCGAATCATGGAGGACGTGTGCTGGATCAGTGCCCGGCGACAGCAGAGGTGCTGGAAGAGATCGCCAGGGCAGTAGGGGATTCCATGAAGATATTTGTAGATGGCGGAATCCGGAGTGGTGTAGACGTATTCAAGGCCCTGGCACTCGGAGCAGATGCAGTCATCATTGCAAGACCATTTGTGACTGCCGTTTATGGAGGTGCGGAAGAAGGCGTAAAGTCTTATATAGATAAGATTGGAACAGAGCTGGAAGACACGATGAAAATGTGCGGGGTAACGAGTCTCAAAGAGATCACCAGAGCGTCTGTTTGGATGAAATAATTACCAGATTCCCATGATATGCTGCATTCCCAGACTCACGATGGTAATTCCGATCCAACAGCATCCACCGAGCATAAGTGGTTTTCCGCCGGATTTAATCAATTTTACAACATTGCTGTTAAGTCCGATCGCAGCCATAGCCATAATGATAAAGAATTTCGACAATTCTTTTAACGGAGCAAATACATCTGCACTGACACCCATAGTCATACATACAGTTGTGATCACAGCTGCAATGATGAAGTATAAGATGAACATAGGAAATGCTCTCTTTAAGCTGAATTTGTTTGATGCTGAGTCAGCATTTCCAGATTTTGCAGCAGATTTTGCACGGATCAGGGACAATACCAGTGTGATCGGAATAATTGCCAGTGTACGTGTAAGCTTTACGGTCACGGCTGTATTCAGTGTTTCACTTCCGAGATTCCACATACTGTCCCAGGTAGAGGCAGCAGCGGTGACCGAAGAAGTATCATTAATAGCGGTTCCGGCAAATAATCCGAAGGAGCTTCCACTTGTAGTGTCAAAGCCAAGTGCACTTCCAAGTACAGGGAAAAGTACGGCAGCGATAACATTAAAGAAGAAGATTACAGAGATTGCCTGTGCAACTTCAGTATCATCTGCATCGATGACCGGTGCAGTGGCAGCAATCGCAGATCCTCCGCAGATGGATGAGCCGACCCCTACGAGAATCGAAGTATTCGATGGGACATTCATGATCTTGCGGAGAACCCACGCAATGATCAGAGAAGTACTTATCGTACATACGATGATCGGAAGGGATTGCTTTCCAGTCTGTAGAATAACACCAAGATTCATTCCAAATCCAAGCAGTACAACAGCTGTCTGTAAAATAATCTTAGAAGTCCATTTGATACCTGATTCGGCTTTTCCTTTATTGGTCCATACTAGTGTAATCAGCATTCCGGCCAGGATCGCGATGACAGGTCCGCCGATAACCGGGAAAGCCTTTCCAAGAAGCCATGATGGAATCGCAATCACAAAACAAACCAGTATACCGTTTAGGTTTTTGTTAAAAAAATTCATGTTTTTTCCTCTTTCTCATTCTTTTATTGGTTCATACGGGTTTCCACTAGAGATTATAACACTGGATAACAATAATAAATAATTATATAATATTATCGAATGATAATAAAAAATTATTAAAAAATCAAATTGACAATGAAAGGAAAAAGATTATGCTGGATTTTAGAACAGATACATTCCTTGCGGTATGTGATACAATGAATTTCACAGAGGCAGCAAGAAGGTTACATATTACGCAACCGGCAGTTTCGCAACATATTCATTTCTTTGAAAAGGAATACGATGTCAAATTGTTTTCTTATTGTAATAAACAGTTGTATCTGACTCAGGAAGGAGAGATACTTAGAAAACGGCTGATGACAATGAAAAATGATCAGCTGGCAATTATGAATGAGATAAGAAATGAATCCCATAAGATGGAATCACTTTCCATAGGAGTTACGATGACGATTGGAGAATATGCAATTGTAGATAAAATAGCAGATTTCCTGATCAGCCATCCGGAGATAAACCTGCATATACATTATGGAAATACAACGCAGCTGTTGACTTTGCTTGATGAAGGAAGGATTAATCTTGCGCTTGTAGAGGGCAATTATCCGAAGGAAAATTATGAACATAAAAATTACAGTACGGAAGAGTATATAGCAGTTTGTGCCAGAGATCACACATTCAAAGAAAAATTTCCAGAAACAATGCAGGAACTGGTGAAGGAGCGCCTGCTTGTACGTGAACCGGGATCCGGGACAAGAAATATTTTAGAGGAGTTACTTCTTGCAAGAGGAATGGGGATAAAAGATTTTCTCCATTATACAGAAGTGGAAAATATGCATACAATTATCGGGCTTTTAAAAAGAGATTGTGGAATTTCATTTATGTATAAGATTGCAGTAGCGGATGAACTTAAGAATGGAACATTGAAAGAAATCAGACTTTCAGATTTTAAAATGCAGCATGCTTTTGATTTTATCTGGGAAAAGGGCAGTATTTATACAGAAAAATATATTGGAATATGTGAGGAACTTCTGAAAAAAGAGAATATCATATATTGATTAGTTGTACTTATCGATAATGAAAGAAAGTATAAATCAGGAAGGATGGGAATCATACGATGACAAGAGAAGAAGCATTAGCATACGGAATGTCTTTTGACAATGTATATGAAGAAAAGCCATTCCGTGATCCAAACTGGCAGCTGGTGCGGATCAAAGGAAGTAAAAAAACATTTCTGTGGATCTATGAACGGGAAGGCTATATCAATCTGAATGTCAAAGTGAATCCGGAGTGGAGAGACTTCTGGCGCTCGACGTATGAGTCAGTGACGGCCGGGTATCATCTGAATAAAGAACACTGGAATACGATCATTCTGGATGGGACTGTTCCGGAAAAAGAGATTAAAAGAATGATCGCAGAAAGCTATGATCTGGTTACGGACAGTCCGACAAAGAGAATTTACGAAGCAGTGAAGCGTATTCCAAAAGGGCATGTGGCAACTTATGGGAAGATCGCAGAGATGGCGGGAGACCCCAGAATGGCAAGAGCCGTGGGCAATGCACTGCATAAGAATCCGGATCCGGAACATATTCCATGCTTCCGTGTGGTCAATGCGAAAGGAGAACTGGCCGGGGCATTTGCGTTTGGTGGAGAGGATGTGCAGGCAGAACTTCTTCGGGCGGATGGAGTTGAAGTGATAAACGGCCGGGTAAATCTGGAAAAATACGGAATAAAAGCTGCCAGTGGCAGGCTCCCAGAGATTTGAACGCCATGTATGATAGACCAGAGGGAGAGTGGGAAAATAACTTTTTCTATATTCCAGGTGGAATAGTATGAAGCGAAGGAACAGGGAGACGATACATTGTACTGTCACCTTGTGGATTCGGAGCTGCAGGTAAAATAAAAAAAGAAAAGAAGATAAAAATGAAACAGATTGCAAAGAAAATAACAGAATATGTAAAGAAAAGTAAAAGAGCAAAGCTATATGGAGTATTTGGTCTGATATATTTGATTGCAGTCATATTTGTCATGAATGACGCATGGCTGTATCAGACACCAATTGCAAAGCTGACAAAAGTAGAGACAAGCGTGGCAGGAGAAAGCAAAAGTACCCGTGGAACACAAGAAATTAAATATAAGCAAAAGATCCGGGGGGTGATATTAAATGGAACGAATAAAGGGAAAATCGTTGATTTTTCTAATGAATATACCTATACAGGAATGTTAAAGCAGAAATATCACAAAGGGGATAAGGTATTGCTGAACGGGTCTGAAAATAATGTGGGATCCAGTATACAGTGTGTAAAAAGAGATACGGAACTTATTATTTTGCTTGGTCTTTTAATATTGGTATTGATGATGATTGCGGGAAAGAAAGGCTTGCTTACAATTGTGACAGTGGGAATCAATATTGTGATATTTACAGCAGGATTCCTAAAAAGCGGTGATGATGCGGATGTTGTAGCAATCTGTAATAAAATGGTAATCTTTTTTGCAATTGCTACATTGATCGGATTAAATGGAATTCACAGGAAAACATGGGCGGCATTATTGTCAACCATATGTGTATTGGCAATGATCATGGGAATATTTGATGTGGTGATCAGTCATAGTGCTGAATTGGATTATTCTACTATGGAATATTTGGGGAGCATTGATAATCCGGATGAGATTTTTCATGCAGAGATTTTGCTATCAGGACTTGGAGCAATCATGGATGTTGCAGTGGCAATTGCTGTCGCATTGAGTGAAATTGTTACGAAGCGGCCAGAAGTTACATTTCGGGAGTTATTCCGATCCGGAAGAGAGATAGGATATGATATTATGGGAACGATGATCAATGTATTATTGTTCGTGTTTGGCTGTGGCTTGATTCCGATGTGCGTGATCAGGATGAATAACAGTGTCCGGTTTATGACGATTATAAAATTACATATTCCGTGTGAATTATGCAGATTCTTCATAGAGAGTATTGGAATTGTACTGGCAATACCAGTATCTATACTGATCACATCTGTGATGATGAAATTAACGATAAGGAAGGTGAAGAAGACATGTTGATGATACTGGGATTGATTCTGTTATTTTTGATCATGATTATTGGCGGGGACAGAGGTGTGATATCATTGATAGCACTGGTTGGAAATATGTTGCTGCTTAGCCTGGCTATCTGGCTGATGGCAGCGGGAGCACCGGTACTTCTGGTTACGGTCGGAGTAGGAATCATCGTTTCATGTGTCACATTATTTTATCAAAATGGTACCAATGAAAAGACGAAGAGTGCATTTGCAGCCGTATTGATTACAATGACGGTCCTGTTTTTCTTTATCTATATGGTGGTGTGGAGAAGTGAGACAGGAGGACTGAATGAAATCCAGGCTGCGGAAGATGATGTATTATATTATAATATGAATCTGGACATTAATATGAGAAATGTTGCGACAGCCGTGATCATACTCAGTACGTTGGGAGCTGTGTTAGATATGGCACTTACGGTTACAACTTCCGTTTACGAGTCAGTATTCACAAACCGGAGATGAAACTGACAGAACTTGTAGAAAGTGGAATGCAGATTGGAAGAGAAGTAATCGGGACAACGGTGAATACATTGCTATTTGCGTATCTTGGAGAATCACTATTATTATTTTCTTATCTGAAGATGCAGGATTATACACTGGAAACATTATTAAATTCGAAAATATTATTTCAGAACTGTGTATCTATGATATTTGGTGCGATTGCCTGTGTGGTGGTGATGCCGGTTGCGGCGGTATTGGTTGGCAGGCATTTGCCCGGGTATAATCATTAACTGATTATATCCGGAGCATTATTTTGGCAGAAAAAATACCATCTTCATAGGTAAAGTCACAGGCACCGCCGTTTTTGGCGGTAATGTGGCGGACAGATTCGATTCCTATGCCGTTTCCGGAGCGTTTGGAGGATTGGAAAATATTGTTTTCTTGCTGTATTTTACCATCGAAGGTATTCTCCACATGAATCAGAAGCAGGTGATTATGGTGGGGATAAACCTCCGCATTAATCTTTCTGCGGGCGGGCTCTGTTTTCACACTTGCCTGGATGGCATTTTCCAGTAGATTGGAAAATACAAGGCACAGATTAATCTCATCTATGGAAAGATCAGTGGGCAGGGAAACCAGTGCATGAAAAGGAATATTTTCTTTTTGGGCAAGGGTGGAATAATATCCGAAAACACTGTCAACAGCCTGATTTTCACAGAAATGGAGGTTATAGTCAGAAATTTTTTCGGTTGTAGCGGATAGATATTTTTTAATCTTTTCCATGTCACCCTGCTCTGCCAGAGAGGACAGTTGGACAAAATGATGACGGATGTCGTGACGCGCCTGTTTTGCTTCTTCAATGGCCATACAGAGATTCTCGTATCTTTCCTGCTGAAGGGAAAGAAAATGGTTCTCCTGCTGAAGTCTGGCATTTCTGTTCAGGCTGACCGCCATCATGAGAAACATGACATAAAACAGGAGCAGGATTATGAGCAGTACAAGACTTAAAACAATATAACACTGCAGGACCCGCCCGGTATATAAAGTGCTGCGGTATTTAGGAATCATAAAAAGATTCACTCCGATGAAGATTACCGGAAGGATCCAGAATACATACCAGGTTTGGGCAAAGTTTTCGTCTGCGATCATTGTCTGAACACAGTGGCGGGCAGGATACCAGGCTGCCAGAACAAACAGCAGGCAGATGACGTTATAGAAAATTCCGGCACTGGTACGAAACCACAGCTCATTTTCTGTAATATGCAGGTCAGCAGTAATAAGTGCATTGACTGCCCGGGAAAGACTATTGACACATGCAAAAACGGCAAAGACTGCCAGAAAAATACTGACGGATTTCCAGACAGAGATTTTTAACGTTTTATGATAAATAAGCATAATAACAGGCAACAGAGGAAACAGGATCCATCTGGTGGGAAAGTGGAAGGTACAGCAAACTGCTCCTCCGAAAATACAGATTCCCAGGAGAAGAGGAAAAAGCCACGCTGTCAGCTTAAGCGGTGTCTGTCGCAGATAGCTTTTTACAGGCAGATATGACAGCAGTATGCCGGGAATGATTACGGAAAGTTCAAGTACAGGGCGAAGTATGTCGGTCATTTCAAGACCTCCTTTGGAACAGAAATTCCATAAATGTCTGTCTGGCGTTTTTGAGCAGCTTCCGGCTGACCGGGACATTGCTTCCGTTATCAAGGCAAAAACCTGATCCGTCAAAATCAACGGCATGCTCCAGATTGATCACGACACCTCGGTTACACTGATAGAAACGTGCGTCCATTTTCAGGGAGGTTATGAAGGAATCAAAGGACTGGCGGGTGACCAGCTCCCTTTCACCGGCAGTGTGGATGTGAATCATGTGAGAAAAATGCTCTGCGTAGATTATTTCCTGGAAAGGAATCTGAATATTACTGCCGTTTACCTTAACATCTATGTATTTTCCGGAATCCGGGATGCGGGAAAGGATTTCATCTGCCAGCGCGGAAATATCATTTTCACTGTAGGGCTTTACAAGATAGTGCAGAGCCCGGACCTGAAATCCCTCTAAAGCATGGTCAGTGGAAGTTGTTGTAAAGATCAGCAGACAGTCTGTGTCTGATCTGCGAAGTTCTTTTGCGATATCAATTCCATTGGCTCCATTCATATAAATATCCAGAAACACTACAGTGAAAGGGCATTCTTTCGCTGAAGTGAGGAATGTTTCTCCATTTTCATATTCAAATATATCTGTATGGACATTGCGTCTGGAAAACTGAGATTCCAGTCTGTTTCGCAACAGTGTCCGGTCGTCTGAAATATCATCAACAATTGCAATTTCATAGTAGATCTTCCTTATATATATTTATAAAATTCCGCTTGCTGAGACTTTTCATCTGTGTAATCTATAGCCGCAGACAGGCAAGTGGAGTAGTTATTTCAAAAACGCTCTGGTAACAGTATATCACAAAACAATATCACGGAGTTACAATTCGTGCTATTTTCTGTCGCTTCGTGACAGAATTGTTGAAATGATTTCTGTCTTTCTTATAATGAGAATAACAAATGAAACTAGCTTAAATGGAAAGGAAGGGGAGTGTTGTCGTGTATTGTATTGCCATATTGACCGACCAGGAACAGGAAGGACAAAAAAGTGCGGAATATATCAGGAATTACTGTACAGAGAAGCATGTCTTTCCACTGATTGAAATTTATCAGAAGCAGGAACAATTTTTTGCACAGACATTGAAAACAGTACCGACAGTGGTGTTTCTCGCATTACCGGGTGTGTCCGGCCTGAATGCAGCAGAACACCTTCGTTCTCTGTATCCGAAATGTGGAATTATCTGGTGCAGTGACCTTGATTTTTCGCTTCATGCGTTCAGGCTGCGGATAGAATATTTTTTTATGAAACCTGTGGAAGAGCAGAAAATAAAAGAAGGTCTTTCCATCTGGTTTGAATGTAAAAAAGGAGGGGGCTATGAAAGAAAAGAAAGTAATTGATTATACCAGAACCTATCGAAGAATTGAGGCAGATAAAAAGAAATGTATTCTGTATATTGTCATACTGATCCTGCTTGGCTTTCTGCTTATGTGGACTCAGATCGATGATCTGACCAGGATGATCTGTAAGATATGTGCCGGTGTTTTAAAGAAATATGAACCGCATATGTATGTTGGAATCCGTTCAGAAACGTATCCTCTGTTTGGAAAAATCAGCTATCTCAGTGCAGAAACCGTATATCCGGGAATACAGATAAGCCTTATAAATGCAGGAATTTCTCTTGGAGTGATCATTCTGCTGGCGGGACTTCCATGGAAGGGTCGCCCTCTTGCTATATATCTGATTCTGTGCAGTGCGATTCATCTGATAAACAGTCTGTGGTTTGTGTTTGGGGAAAAATATTTTCCGTATACTTTAACCGTTTATTCAAAATTATATATGCTTCAGGAAATTGGCATATGGGTGATGTTTTTTGTTATGACAGTTATGGTCACCGGAATAATAGGAGACAGGGGAGTGATCTATAAGCTTTTGACACTTCTTGCGATAATGTTGTATTCCATTGTATTTGGGACCGTTCGCTATGCGATCTTTATCTGGCTGTTGTACAGATTTTCTGTGATCTATATGACGTTTTTCTATTTTATGATAGGTCCTATGTTTGACTTTTTGTATCTGGTTATGATTTATGCAGTGTTTGTCAACCGCATGATCGGTGTTTACGATTCAAGGAAGGGAAAGGGGGTATGGAAATGGTCGTAGCTATTATGAAAGGTTATATTATTTTTGTTATTATTCTGATGCTTCTGTACACAGCCAGACATTTTTATTTTACAATTGTAAGACTTCTGGGCAGGCAGCGTCTCTATTACAATGATATTCTTACAGACAGGATGAAAAGTATTTCCGTACTGATTCCTATGCATAATGAGGAGCAGGTGCTTTCCAACGTGCTGGATTCTCTGCTGCAATGTGAGTATGACAGGGACAGACTTGAAATTATTCCGATTAATGATAATTCTACAGACCGCACAAGGGAAATGCTGGATGAATATCACAGAAAGTATGAGTTTATACGTCCCCTTCATAGAGACTGTCCGGACAGAGGAAAACCGGTGGGTCTGAATGATGCAATGAAGCTGGCAAAAGGAGAGATCATTATTGTATTTGATGCGGATTACAGACCTGCCAGAAACATGCTGAAACAGATTGCGCTGGGATTTGAGGATCCGCAGGTAGGTGCAGTCATGGGGCGGGTGATACCGTACAATACCAACACAAATATGCTGACCAGACTTATTAATCTGGAACGGTCCGGGGGATACCAGGTAGATCAGCAGGCAAGATATAACCTGAAAACAATTCCGCAATATGGCGGGACAGTAGGAGGATTTCGCAAAGATTTTCTGTTAGAAACAGGTGGCTTTAATCCAAAGGTTCTGGCAGAAGATACGGAACTTACATATCGACTTTTTACCAATGGATGGAAGGTTGTATACGCCAACTCAGCGGAATGTTATGAAGAGTCTCCGGAAAGCTGGAATGTGAGAGGCAGACAGATCAGACGCTGGTCAAGAGGTCATAATGAAGTATTGTTCCGCTATCTGATCCCTACGATCACAACTCCCTATATGGGACTGTTTCAGAAAATAGATGGCTTGTTTCTGCTTTTTATCTATGCGGTACCGGTATTTCTGCTGTTTGGATGGGTAGTTTCCCTTGGATTATTTTTCCTGGGTGAAATGCAGATATTCAGTGGCTGGTGGGTTATATTGTTTTTGGGAATTTATAATTCCCTTGGAAATTTTGCACCATTTTTTGAGATAGGTACCTCGCTTATCATAGACGGACTTCCTGGAGAGGCATTGCTTCTGCCTCTTATGATGTTTAACTTTTTCTTCTATATGTGGAATATCTCTCTGGGATTCTGGGATGCAGTGGTAGATACTGTTACCGGAAGAGGTGTGAAATGGGATAAAACAGTGCGTTTTACTGTGCAGAAAACGGAAAAGGAGGCTGAAAAATGAAAGTATGGATTTTGATTTTTGTCTGTATGTTCTCTATGCCTCTGTTGGTCGCAGTATTGCATTTCAGGATGAGAAAAGGGCAGATTTTGAAAATAAAGCAGGATTATGTGAAAAATGCCAGATATTTTGGAAGAAGCTTTTCTGCTCTGGTGGAAAAAGCCCTTCCGGAAATGAAGAATGGTATGATCATGCTTTCAAGACAGGAAAAGGTGTTGGAAACAGATGGAAAACAGGAGTTTGTGCAGCCTGAGATTGAGGATCTGGTCATTGCCAGAAATACCATCTTCTGTCCACAGCAAGAGGATTTACATTTCCAAAAAGAAATCTACAGTGAAAAGGATGCGTTGTTTGTGAAAGAGAACATACGACTCCGGGCTGTATATAGCAAAAAAAGAATAGTTTTCGGAAATAAAATCCGGCTTCTCAGATGGGCGGACGCAGAACATGCAGTTGCAGTTTATGATGAATGTGATCTGGGAGAAAGAGTATCAAGCGGAGAACAGCTTGTGATAGGCTTTGATAATATTTTTCATAGTCTGTATGCACCTGTGATCCGTCTGGGACAGCGTCCGGAGGAACCTGACCGGTTTATGGAAGAACGTGATCCCAGGATATTTCGTATGCCGGTAATGAACAGGTATGAATATAACAGGCATTACATAGATGATGATATGGTTACAGAAAGTGGGACAGTTCCTTATACGATTATTTCCCGTGGGGATATAAAGGTGATAGAGGACATTATCCTGCAGGGAGATATCCACAGTGATGGAGCTGTGAGGATCATGGAAAATGCATCGGTGCTTGGAAATATTTTCGCAGAGAATGATATACTTCTGGAAAAAAAATGCAACAGTGCTTGGAAACATTTTTACACAGGGTAACATTATATTTGAAGAAGATGCCAGTGCAGGTCAGCCGGATAAGATTATTTCAGTTGTTGCCCGCGGAACAATAACATTTTATGGCGGTAATTATGTTTATGGATATGTGGTTTCAGAGGGTGGTGGAAAAATCTTGAAATCGGACAGAGAGGTATTGGGAGAGTATTGTTTTCCTGAAGAACCTGTTCATGAAGAAAAGATTACTTTCCGGGATCTGTCGGAATATGAAAATATTGATTTTCAGGGATTTCGAGGAGATATATATGTAAAAGAAGCGATTATTCCTGAAGGTGCATCAGTCATTCCGAAGAGTCAGTTTTTTGAATGCAGAAGTCTTGAGAAGGTGTATCTGCCAGAGAGCGTTTCTGTTATTGAGGACTATGCATTTGCTGACTGTCATGTACTGAAAGTATGGGAACGCATAGAAAAGCTTTCGCTGAAATCAGTAGGGATATCAGCTTTTGAAAACTGTTATGCATTGGAATTTGTAAGTCTTCCGGATTCCCTGACTGTGATTGGAGGAGCTGCATTTGCGGAATGCGTGTCAGTTAATAAACTGATATTTTCAGACACCTCACTGTTAAAGAAAATAGGTGATCATGCATTTCGCGGGTGTAGGAATCTGAAAGAGGTATATCTGCCGGACAGTGTGGAATATGTGGGAGTCAGTGCATTCAGAGATTGTAGTTCTCTTGAACAGATCTCGGTATCAGAGAAAATAAAAAAACAGCCGGGTATTGCAGAATTGGAGAAAAATTGCCCAAACGCCAGGATCAGGTTCAGGGAGGTGAATTCAGTTGAAAAAGAATAAAACCGCAGAACTGTTTTTTGTTTTACTCATTTTGGCCGTAATGTCTGTGGGAATTTTTATCCTCCAGAATGGAATGGAAAAATTGCAGAATGTTAAGCAGCAAAGCGTATATGTTCCGGAAACAAGAGATTTGTATAATAATTATGGCTTAAAAAATGATCAGTCTCTTTCAAAGACCAAAATTCTGGAAACGCAGGACCAGGTGCTTTATACAGACCGTATCTTTAATATAAATCAGATTTCGGAGGAGCATATTTCATATGCGTCAGATATTTTGAAAGCATTACAGAAAAAGAGTGGAAAAGATACTTATATTATGCCGATACCGGAAAGAGCAGTATTTGAAAGCGGATATGAAAATGAAAATGAAAAATACAGCGATTTTACAGAGAAACTGGAATCTTCTTTTGCAGATCCTTCTGTAGTTTTAAATCCGTTGTCTGAACTGGAAAACATCAGTCTGAATATCTTTATTTCAGAACTGAAAATAGCTGGACAATGCGAGGGGCATTTTACGGGGCGCAGGTGATTTTGGGAGAACTTGGATATGATAAGGAAAACCTGGATGCTTACCGGGAATATGTTTTTGGGACTTTTGAGGGAAATCTTCTTTTGGAGGCGTTAAAAAAGTATACGACAGACGAAATAAAGAAAGATATAGGAAACATGGAACAGGAACCATTCTATATTTATATCAATGGTTCAAGTCTCAATCGCGAAGAATTAACCCTTGAAAACAAAGAAGGGCAGCTAAAGACACTAAAAAGACAAATGATACAGTTTAATAGTAGTGGAAGTCATGCAGTTATTGGTTCAGATTATGAGCATAGTATAGTGGAAGGAAGAGGAAAAGGACAGAGAAAAGGAAATCTTCTTCTTATTGCAGATGCAAGAGGAAAGATGATGATCTCTTATCTTTCAGAGATTTTTGAAAAGGTTTATGTGTCTAATATTTATGAGGATGCAGATCTGATACAGAATCTGGATGAAATACTGGAAAAATATAATATCGAATATATTGTATGGGCACAGGATGTTACTGAAACAGGAAATATATCTTATATGAGAGCATTGAATCCACTTTTAAAGGAAGGAGGAATGTCTGATGTCGGAACTGATCCTTAAGGGAACTGATCTGTTTATGAAAAAAACAGGAAGTGTTGACAAGCTTCACATAAGTGGAAATACAGAAAGAATGCTATTTCTGATCATAGGAATTCTGCTTGTTTTTGCAGGAGCTAAGGTGTACCGTCTGATTGTTTCCTTCATAATGTTCTGGGGAGTGACGATTGCCCTATGTACTGTTATGAATGGAAAAACCGGATGGGGGACGATTGTAACAGCATTTACGATACTTGGATGTTTGATGGGATATATGGCATTTAAGTGGAAAACAGCAGATTCCATGATCCTGTCTGCTATGACTGCTGCGGCAGTTGTATGGATGTGTTATCCATTCTGGTGGGGTGCAGTTATTTTCGCTGCAGGAGCTGCAGTTGCAGCGGCTTTTTTTTCCTCTGGAGGGAGCAATCCTTTCTTCTGTTGCAGTGGGAATGTGTCTTCTTTATGAAACGGGAGTCAGATACGTGGTTTTCCTGGTAGTATGTGGACTCCTGCTCCAGATAGTTCTGTTTGAACGAAAATCAGAGAGGGGGCGTAAGATTTGGAAACGGTTTTTCGTAAAGAAATCAAATATCTGATCAGCCGCAGAGAGGCCATGATTCTTCAACAGAAGCTGGATGGCATTATGGAAAGAGATATCCATGGAGAAAATGGCAGATATTTTATCAGATCTCAGTACTATGATTCCATAGACGATCAGGATTTATGGGATAATCTGGATGGAATGTATGAAAAAAGGAAGATCCGTTTGAGAATTTATTCACTGAATGATTTATCTGCAAAGCTGGAGTTTAAATGCAAAAACGGATCTGACGGAGTGAAATATTCCATACCTGTCAGCCGTGAACAGGCACTTCGGATGGAACAGGGAGATGCGTCATTTCTTCTGGAATATGAAACAGAGCTAGCTATGAGACTGTATTTGCGGATCACACAGGGCTGTTATCGTCCAAAGACGATCATAGATTATCAGAGGCTGGCATTTGCTTATCCTGCAGGTGATGTAAGAATCACTTTGATACGGATATCAGAGGGGCTTTATATCCATATGGTCTGTTCGAGGAGATTGGAACAGATGCGCTGGGCAGCACAGAACAGGTGCTGATGGAAGTAAAATATACAGGATTCCTGCCAGACATGATTGCAGAGATTTTGAAAAAAACAGATGAACTGTCCAGCAGTCACAGTAAATATTCCAGAGCCAGAATGAGATGGCTGTAAGTTTTGTATACGGCAGACTGGAAAATGTTGGTAAACCGGATGCCGGGATTGGAGAAAGAGATGAGAGAATTTATTGTAGAAAATTTGACAAATACAGAAGCGCTGAGCGTGACTGTGATTTTAATGAATAATATAATCGCACTGATTGTTTCCTTTTTTATTATGTTTACTTATAAAATTTCTTATGTGGGATCTGCATACAGCAGGAAATTTAACATTTCAATCGGAACGATTACAATTATTACGGCTATGATCATGAGTATCATTAGTAATAATATCGCATTATCCCTTGGTATGGTTGGTGCTCTTTCTATCATAAGATTTCGTACTGCTGTAAAAGATGTAAGAGATGCTACATATATTTTCTGGGCAATCGCAGCAGGTATTGGCTGCGGGGTATCCCAATATGTACTTATTGTTATTGGTTCTGCTTTTTTACTTCTTTTTCTTATTGTTACAAGGAAAGGGTTCACATCTTGTAATAAGCTGATGGTTGTTCAGGGAAAACCTGACTGCTTACATAAAACAGAGGCAGCAGTGGATAGCTTTTTTTCTGGAAGAGTACATGTTTCTATGAGAAATGTTACAGAAAATAGCTTTGAACTGGTCTATTCTATAGGAGAAGGAATCCTGGATAATGCTGCAAAACAAAATCAGATGGATATTTCAGAGAAACTGATCAAAATTGACGGCGTGAAAAGGGTAAATATAGTTGACCAGAAGGATGAACTTTCGCAGTAAAAAAGCTGCTTGACTGAGAGGTGTTGCTATGAAAAGGATAGGACGTATCCTTTTATGTATTCTGATGATAACAGTTCTCTGTGGAATATCCATTGTGGGAAATTTTGTTGTGAAGTCAGAAAATAAGTCAAAGGAAAAAAAGAGAACTGTTATCACAAAAGAAGAAATGAAGGAGTGGGCTGCACCGGACGAAGAGACGCTGAAATATTATGATCTGGGAAAGTTCTCTACTACACTTCCGGTAATCTATATGAATACAAAGGGCCAGCAGATCCTGAAGGAAAATGTAATCTGTGGAAATATTGCTTTGTTGGATGGAAACGAAGAGGCACAATCTGTTTCTGCGGTTCCCAATTCTATATATCGTGCTACGATTAAATACAGAGGTGCCTCTTCTTATAGTAAATTTGATAAAAAACAATATCGCATTAAGTTTTACAAAAATAGTAAAGAGAATGAAAAAAAGTGTCACTTGCAGGAATGGGAGCAAACAGTGAATGGGTGTTAAATGGTCCTTATCTTGATAAGACACTGATCAGAAATAAATTGGTATATGATCTGGCAAGAGAATTAAATGGATGGGCTCCGGACACTCGGTTTGTGGAATTGTTTGTCGATGGAAAGTATCAGGGAGTTTATCTGGCGGTAGAACCGGTAACAAACGGAGAAAGCAGATTGCGTCTCGCAGAATTTGGTCTGTTGTCGGGAGAAACTGCATATGTGGTAAACAGAGACAGGATCGATACGGGGACTGAAGAAATAGAAACATGGGGAAAGACGAAAGGATATACCTATAACGCTCTGTATATAAGATATCCATCAAAAAATAAAATAACGGAAAAACAAAAAGAATATATAAAAAATGATATCTCTGAATTTGAACAGGTTCTATATGGAGAGAATTTCAAGAATAAAAGAAGCGGCTATCAGGAATACATCGATATGGATAATTGGGTAGATTATTTTATTATCAATGAATTTGCCATGAATTATGATGCTGGTAATCTTTCTACTTATGTGTATAAAGAACTGGGAGGAAAGCTACAGCTTGCTGCATGGGATTTTAACAATGGATTTGATAATTATCAGTGGTTTCATACAGAAACAGATCGTCTTTATACAGTGGAAAATTCATGGTTTGACAGGCTGTGGCAGGACGAAAATTTTAGAGAACATGTTTGTGAAAGATATGTGCAGCTGCGTAAAACCACACTATCTGATGAACATATTGCTGACAAAATAGCATCTTATCAGGAGGAACTGGGAGATGCTGTGGACAGAAACTTTAAAGTGTGGGGATATTCTTTTAATGAGCCTCTGTTGGCCGGAACTACTAAGGAGGCACGTCGAGAGATATCAGAAGCTATGAAGAAGCTATGAAACAGCTGACAGATACTATCCGCGAAAGACTGGCGTATCTGGATAAAGAACTGGGAGGAAATTGAGAATGAAAAAAGTACTGGTGATTTTTGGAACAAGACCGGAAGCAATTAAAATGTGTCCTCTTGTTCTTGAACTGAAAAAAAGTGAAAAACTGAAAACTCTGGTGTGTGTTACGGGACAGCACAGGGAAATGTTGAAGCAGGTTCTCGATATTTTTAAAGTGGTTCCGGATTATGATATGGCGATCATGAAAAAGGGCAGGACCTTACGGATGTGACAACGGCTATTCTTACAGGAATGAGGGAAATCCTGAGAAAAGAAAAACCGGATATTGTACTGGTCCATGGAGATACATCGACTGCATTTGCTGCATCGCTGGCTGCATTTTATCAGCAGATTCCGGTAGGACATGTGGAAGCGGGACTTCGAACTTATAATATGAAATCTCCCTATCCGGAAGAATTTAACAGGCAGGCCATCGGACTTACTGCCAGTCTGCATTTTGCACCGACTCAGAAAGCAGCGGATGCACTGCTGAAAGAGGGTAAGGATCCAGAGCAGATTTTTGTCACAGGAAATACAGGAATTGATGCTCTGCACTATACGGTGCGAAATGATTTTTATCACCCGGAGATAGAATGGGCAAAGGACAGCAGGCTGATTGCTGTGACGGCACACAGAAGAGAGAATCTGGGAGAACCTATGCGTGATATGTTCCGGGCTATACACAGGATCGTGGAGGAATTCACAGATGTGAAGGTTATTTATCCAGTACATTTAAATCCGCTGGTCAGAAAAATCGCAGATGAAGAATTCGGTGGATGTGAGAGAATACACCTGATCGAACCACTGGATGTGGTAGAGTTCCATAACCTGATGAAAGCCAGTTATCTGATCATGACAGACAGTGGAGGAATTCAGGAAGAAGCGCCTGCGTTGGGAAAACCAGTACTGGTCATGCGGGATACAACAGAACGTCCGGAAGGGGTGGAAGCAGGAACCTTAAAGCTTGCAGGCACGAAGATGGATGATATATACAGAGAATGCAGGAAGCTCCTTACAGAACCAGAGATTTACAGAAGGATGAGTGAGGCCAGAAATCCTTATGGTGATGGAACTGCAAGTATCAAGATCAGAAAAATCCTGGAGGATATAGATGCATGAGCATAAACAAAACCAATGCAAAAGAAAAGTGAAAAATCGAAAGAACGTGGTGGGACTTATTATATTTTGCATAACTGTGGGGATTGTATTTTTGTATGCTTATTATCAGAATCTGAGAAAAGAAATAGATGCCCGTCAGAAATGGCTGGAAACAGTCTGATCGGAGAAAAAAGGTGGATTCTTGAGAACCAGGGCTCTGAGGGTGAAATCTATATGAATGGAAGTGAAGCCGGAGATGTTAATCCATACTTTGCATGTATGGCTGCACTGGGGCTTTTGGCAGAAACAAAGAATTGTCCCATCACGGAAACAGAGAAAAAGCTGTCGGCAGGTATCTGGACTGGCATACCGGGATTTTGCTGGAAACAGATGGGAAAATGGGAATCTACAGGAAAGAGAGTGGAAAACTTATTTATAAAGAAAAGGTTGATTCCGAAGACGGATATCTAGGTATGTATCTTTTTCTTATGGGAAAATACCTGGAAAAGACAGAAAATACAGATTTGCCGGAATACTGGAAAAAAGGAATCAGCCTTGCATTAAAAAAGATTCAAAGCCTGATGCAGGATGGAATTACACAGGTCTCAGAAGAAAATACAACAGTTTATCTGATGGATAATCTGGAAGTATGGAAAGGTCTGCACGAATTGGAACTTGCAGGACTGGAAGATACACAGGCAATCAGTGAAATGCGTAAAAAGATACAGGCGCAGATAGAAAATATATTCTGGATGATGCGAATCAAAGATGGAGAATTATTGGAAACAGTGATCTGTATGATCAGACAGAATTTTATCCGGATGGTGTTGCTCAGATTTATCCGCTGATCTATGAATTTCCGGTAAAAGAGAAGAAAAAGCAAAAGATATTATATGATCAGTTTACGGAAAAGTTTCAGTGGCAGAAATTGAATAAAAAAAGAAATGGCTTTTTGTGGGCAATGACAGGAATGGCTGCTGCGCAGATGGGAGATATCAATAACCTTGTGGAATTAATAGGAAATTATGAAACAGAATACTGTGAGAATCGAAAATATCCGCTTTACACAGGCGAAGCGGGATGGATATGCATGGAATGTGAGAAATTGTATAGATTATATGAAAGAAAAATAAAAACAGGATTTATACTGTGTGCATGATTGCGGGGGCGCGGATGTCTAAAATGAACCTGTCAGAAACTGTGACTGCTGTGAGATAAACCAGAAGTCGTTGTCGTAAAATGTGGTAAGAAAATCGAGTGCGAAAGAGAATGTTATGCCATGTACAGCTCGGAAAAGAGTTCCCTCGCTGTAGGGCTGTTGCCCTATAAAATAGCAAAAAAAGACGCCTTTGCCGGATAAAGAGAAAGATCAGATTGTCTGGGTATGATCTGGTTACGGACAGTCCGACAAAGAGAATCTATGAAGCAGTGAAGCGTATTCCGAAAGGACATGTGGCAACTTATGGGAAGATCGCAGAGATGGCGGGAGACCACAGAATGGCAAGAGCCGTGGGCAATGCACTGCATAAGAATCCGGATCCGGAACATATTCCGTGCTTCAGAGTGGTCAATGCGAAAGGTGAACTGGCCGGGGCATTTGCGTTTGGTGGAGAGGATGTACAGGCAGAACTTCTTCGAGCGGATGGAGTTGAAGTGATAAATGGAAGGTAGATTTGGAAAAATATGGAATATGTGTCTGCGGAAATCTGGGAAAAAATTCCGGAAGATATTAAGAAGATGATAAATTTTCAGCGGATCAGCTGTTAACAATGGAATAAAAGCTTGACAAATTTCTAAATTTTTATATAATTATCAAAGGTAATTAACTGTGATAATTACTAGAAGTGCCATGAATGCAAAAGAAAGTATAAGTGGTGATTTTACTGATAATATATAAGGAGGACAGAATATGACAAGTGAAATAATAAAAAGGATGTTCGATGCATGTTATCAGGCAAAGCGGACCCGGGAGATGCTCCCACCGTTGCCCGAAGGTGTTCGTTCATCCTTTATTCAATATCTGGATACGATACAGTCTTTGGAAGGACAGGGCGTACAGGTAAAGGTGTCGGATATCAGTGATGCAATGGAGCTTCCAAGACCGGGAGTTACAAGAACTGTCAAAGAGATGGAAGAAAAAGGATACCTTAAGAAAATGGCTTCTGAAGCAGATGGACGTGTCACATACATAGCTGTTACAAGAAAGGGAACAAATCTTTCGCAGAAATATGACGAACAATATTTTAAAAGTCTGCTCCCTTACATGGAAGAAATCTCGGACGAAGATGCAGAATGTATGATACGGACGATAGAGAAATTTTATCAGATCATGTGCGAAAGGAGAAAACATTACGATGAACGATAAGGCAGATTTTACACAAGGAAGCATACTTAAAAAACTGATTGCATTTATGATACCGGTGCTGGGAGCATTGATCCTGCAGGCGGCATACGGTGCAGTGGATCTTCTGGTAGTTGGAAGATTCGGTTCTACATCCGGGCTTTCAGCGGTTTCTACGGGAAGTCAGGTATTGAATCTTGTAACTTTTGTAGTGACACAGTTTGCAATGGGTATTACGGTACTGATTGCGAGATATCTCGGTGAAAAGAGACCAGAGCAGATTGGATCGGTCATTGGCGGATCAGCAGTTGTATTTACGATGATTGCAGTCGGATTATTTATCGTTATGGTTGGATTTGCACATCCAATCTCAGTCCTGATGCAGGCTCCGAAAGAGGCGGTTGAGCTGACCTCGGTATATGTGCGTATCTGCGGAGGCGGTATTTTCTTTATTGTTGCATACAATCTTTTATCAGCAATTTTCCGTGGACTGGGGGACAGTAAATCACCGTTGCTATTTGTATTTGTTGCATGTATTGTAAATGTGATCGGAGATATAGTACTTGTGGCAGGATTTCATATGGACGCAGCAGGTGCGGCGATTGCAACTGTTACAGCGCAGGCACTCAGCGTAGTATTTGCTATTGTTATTCTGATCAAAAAGGAACTTCCATTTAAGATTACCAGAAAAGATTTCGGGTTGAATAGTCAGTGTAAGAAATTCCTAAAGATCGGACTTCCGCTTGCACTGCAGGAGTTCCTGACACAGATGTCCTTCCTGGCACTTTGTGCATTTGTGAACCGGCTTGGCTGGAAGCTTCTTCGGGTTACGGTGTTGCATGTAAGATTGTCAACTTTGCGATGCTGGTTCCAAGTGCGCTGATGCAGTCGATGGCATCCTTTGTATCTCAGAACATCGGAGCAGGCAAGGCAAAGCGTGCGAAGAAATCCATGTTTACCGGAATCGGTGTTGGCCTGGTTGTGGGATGTATAGTATTTTTATTGGTGATGTTTGGAGGCGATATACTGGCAGGGTTCTTCACAACGGATGTAGCCGTTATCCAGAAAGGGTATGCATATCTGAAAGGATTCGCACTGGAAACAATCGTGACAGCAATTCTGTTCAGTATGGTCGGATATTTCAATGGTAATAACAAGACGGTATGGGTAATGACACAGGGATTAATCCAGACATTGCTGGTACGTCTTCCATTTGCCTATGTGATGAGTATCCAGCCGAATGCAAGCCTGACGAAGATCGGTCTTGCGGCACCAGTATCGACAATGGTGGGAATCGTGCTAAATGTTGGATTTTATATTTATCTTGACCGTGCAGAGAAAAAAAGTAACGCTTTATAAATCATTATATGTTTAAAAAAGGGAGCGGGAGAGACACTGCAGGTAATTGCTTGAGACCAAGGGAATGCTTCTGGATGATGCATACAGCGTATCAGCCGGTTATATAATGTCAGTGACCAGGAAGCAGCAAAGCTGATAGAGGATACAGATAAAAGGCGTATGACAAATTATAACTTTTATACCGGGCAGAAGTGGGGAAAGGCCAGCAATTACACGTTGTGTCTGAACAGTTCACAGCTTGGATATGGCAGATGTGAAGCGGTTATTATGGAGTGCGCGAAATAAAAAATCCGGTTATAGTAAAATCCCATCTTTGGCAGTTGGAAAGAAAAAATGGCTGCATACCAAGCAAAATCAAGGTGTGCAAAAAAAATCTCAAATAATTAGCACTCACCTATTGACAGTGCTAACAAAAAGATGTAATGTTATATTGCAAATAGAACAAGAGCAAAAAGGAGGTTGTCTATATGAATATAAATAAATTTACACAAAAATCACTGCAGGCTGTACAGAACTGTGAACGTATTGCAATGGACTATGGCAACCAGGAGATTGCACAGGAGCATCTGCTCTATGCATTGCTGACACAGGATGACAGTTTGATTGCGAAATTGATGGAAAAGATGGGGCTGGATAAGAATCTCATCATTAACAGAGTAGAAGAAGCCATTCAGAAACGGCCAAAAGTTCAGGGCGGACAGCAGTATGTCGGACAGGATCTGAATAAAGCATTGATTCATGGTGAAGATGAAGCCAAAGCAATGGGAGATGAATATGTATCGGTAGAGCATCTCTTCCTTTCTATTATGAAATATGCAGGCAAAGAAGTAAAAGCACTTTTCCGTGAGATGGGCATTTCAAGAGAAGGATTCTTACAGGCACTTTCAACCGTCAGAGGCAATCAGAAAGTGACCAGTGATAACCCGGAAGATACCTATGATACATTGAATAAATATGGTACAGATCTGGTAGAAAGAGCAAGAGAACAGAAGATGGACCCGGTCATCGGACGTGATTCCGAGATCCGGAATGTGATTAGAATCCTTTCCCGTAAGACAAAGAATAATCCGGTCCTCATCGGAGAACCCGGTGTAGGTAAGACTGCCGTTGTCGAAGGGTTGGCACAGCGTATTGTACGTGGTGATGTACCGGAAGGCTTGAAAGAGAAGACAATCTTCTCCCTGGATATGGGAGCGCTGGTAGCCGGTGCAAAATATCGTGGTGAATTCGAAGAACGTCTGAAAGCAGTACTGGAAGAAGTGAAGAACAGTGACGGAAGGATCATCCTGTTCATTGATGAATTACACACAATTGTCGGAGCAGGTAAGACAGACGGAGCTATGGATGCCGGTAATATGTTAAAACCTATGCTGGCAAGAGGAGAATTGCACTGTATCGGCGCAACGACACTGGATGAATACCGTCAGTATATTGAAAAAGATGCAGCTCTTGAGAGACGTTTCCAGCCGGTTATGGTAGAAGAACCAACCGTTGAAGATACCATCTCAATCCTTCGTGGACTGAAAGAGCGTTATGAAGTGTTCCATGGTGTAAAGATTACAGACGGTGCATTGGTAGCAGCTGCAACCTTATCTGATCGTTACATTTCTGACCGTTTTCTTCCGGATAAGGCCATCGACCTTGTAGATGAGGCATGTGCACTGGTTAAAACAGAACTGGATTCTATGCCGGCAGAGATGGATGAATTGAATCGTAAGATTATGCAGATGGAGATTGAGGAAACTGCATTGAAGAAAGAAGATGACAGATTAAGTAAAGAACGTCTGGAACATTTACAGCAGGAACTGGCAGAACTCAGAGATGAATTTGCAGGAAAGAAAGCACAATGGGATAATGAAAAAGTCGGTATCGAGCGTGTTCAGAAACTCCGTGAAGCGATTGAACAGGTTAATAAAGATATAGAAAAGGCAAAGCATTCTTATGATCTGGAAAAGGCTGCAGAACTTCAGTATGGTAAACTGCCACAACTCCAGAAACAGTTAGAGGATGAAGAAGCAAAGTAAAAGATGAAGATCTCTCACTGGTACATGAAAGTGTCAATGATGAAGAGATCGGAAGAATCGTATCCCGTTGGACTGGAATTCCTGTTGCAAAATTAAATGAAAGCGAAAGAAGCAAGACTTTACATTTGGGTGATGAACTGCATAAGAGAGTTATTGGACAGGATGAAGCGGTAGAACTGGTAACAGAAGCCATCATCCGTTCCAAAGCAGGAATCAAAGATCCGACCAAACCAATCGGCTCGTTCCTGTTCCTTGGACCTACCGGTGTAGGTAAGACAGAGCTTGCAAAAGCACTGGCAGAGAATCTGTTTGATGATGAGAATAACATGGTACGTATCGATATGAGTGAGTATATGGAGAAATATTCCGTGTCCCGTCTGATCGGAGCGCCTCCGGGATATGTCGGATACGATGAAGGTGGTCAGCTTACAGAAGCAGTCAGAAGAAGACCATATTCTGTCGTATTGTTTGATGAAGTGGAAAAGGCACATCCGGATGTATTCAATATTCTGTTACAGGTATTAGACGATGGACGTATCACCGATTCACAGGGACGTACCGTAGATTTTAAGAATACGATACTGATCATGACATCTAATATCGGATCACAGTATCTGTTGGATGGAATGGACGAAAACGGCAATATCAGTCAGGAAAGTCAGAGCGCAGTACTGGAAGATTTAAGAGCACACTTCAGACCGGAATTTTTGAACCGTCTGGATGAGACAATTATGTTCAAACCATTGACGAAAGATAACATTTATGACATTATTGACTTATTAGTAGCGGATGTCAACAAACGTCTGGCTGATCGTGAGATTTCTATTTTCCTGACCGACGATGCGAAGAAATATGTCGTAGACGGAGGATATGATCCGAATTATGGTGCAAGACCACTGAAGCGATTCCTCCAGAAACACGTCGATACACTGGCAGCAAAACTGATGCTGCAGGGCGACGTAGGCGCACAGGATACGATCATCATAGATGTGGAAGACGGTAAGCTTGTGGCAAGGAGTCAGAGCGTGTGCGAATAATATTTCACATAGATGTCAATTCAGCTTATCTTAGCTGGACTGCAGTAGAACAACTAAAGAATGGAGCGAAAGTGGATATCCGGACGATACCGGCGATCATTGGCGGCGACCAGAAGTCCCGCCACGGTATCGTTCTGGCAAAATCCATTCCGGCAAAAAATATGGCATTCGTACAGGGGAACCTGTTGCGAATGCCTTTCGTAAGTGTCCGAATCTGAAAAGTTATCCGCCGGATCACCAGATGTACCGCGAATACAGCCGGAGACTTATGGATTTCCTGCGTACTTACACGACACATATAGAACAGGTCAGTGTGGATGAATGTTACATGGATTTTACAGAAATCGCAGACCGGTTCACATCTCCTGTGGAAGGTGCGAATGAAATTAAAGATGAGGTGTATAAAAGGTTCGGATTCACGGTAAATGTGGGGATATCTTCCAGAAAAGTTCTGGCAAAGATGGCATCCGACTTTGAAAAACCGAATAAAGTGCACACGCTGTTCCCGGAAGAAGTTCCGGTGAAAATGTGGCCGCTGCCGATCGGAGAGTTATTTATGGCAGGTCGTTCCAGTGTAGAGACGATGAAGAAGCTGGAAATCTATACGATTGGAGATCTGGCGAATACAGATCCGGCGATTCTGGAATTACATCTGAAAAGTCATGGAAGAAAGTTATGGGAATTTGCCAACGGGCTCGATGATTCGGAAGTAGAAAGCGTCCGGGCAGAAGCAAAAGGAGTCGGTAATTCTACGACACTGCCAAAAGATCTGACAACAGAGGAAGAGGCATTGCCGGTGTTAAAAGATCTGGCTGCAAGCGTGGGACGACGATTGCGAAAAGCCGGGCAGAAAGCCGGAATGGTCAGCGTGGAGATCAAGTATCACACTTTTAATCAGGTGTCCCATCAGATGCAGATGGAGAAAGCGTCGAACCAGGATCAGGATATTTACCGGAGCGCTATTGAATTATTCCGTGAATTGTGGAACGGAGAACCTATCAGACTTCTTGGAATCCGGACGTCTAAATTATCGGAAGAAAGCGAACCGGAGCAGTTGAGTCTGTTCGATATGAAGTTCGAATCCGAAGAGACGAGGAAGAAAAAGAAGAATCTGAAAGAGGCGTTGAAGAAATTAGAAGGAAAATATGGGGACGGGATTGTCAAAAAGGGATGGTAAAGGAAAAATCCTTGACAACCATAATGAAATTTGCTATAGTTATGAACATAAGAGCAGTTGCGAATTATATTTACATATAATTTGTGGCTGCTTTCTTTGTTTGTCCATAAATAAAGAAAGCGGACAATCATCGAACGACGTTAGTCGTGAGATGTATGTCCGCGGAAAATGTAAAAATAAATCTAGGAGGAATGGAAATGAAAAATGTAAATTGGAAAGAATTATTCATTGATATCCTTGTGGATATCGTAGCAGGTATGATCATCGCAGTTGGTATCTATAACTTTGCGTTGAATGCAGATTTCCCGGTAGCTGGATTTTCCGGTATCGCGATCATTCTGTATCACTTATTCGGGTTGCCGGTCGGTGCCGGAACCATCATCTTGAACGTACCTGTTGCAATCTTCTGTTATAAATTTTTAGGAAAAGAATTTTTCTTAAAGTCCATGAAATCGATGATCATTTCATCATTACTGATGGACTACGTAGCACCGCTGTTCCCGGTTTATGACGGAAGCAGACTGCTGGCAGCTCTGTGTATGGGGGTATTATGCGGAATCGGATATGCCATGATCTTCATGAGAGGTTCTTCAACAGGCGGACAGGATTTCATCAGCGTGGCGATCAAGAAAGTCAAACCACATATTACGCTTGGAATTATAACATTTGTCCTTGATATCTGCACGATCATTCTTGGAACAGCACTGGTATTCAAGGATATAGACGGTCTGATCTATGGTGTCGTTGTTACTTATCTGATGGCAATGGTAATGGACAGAATCATGTACGGTATCGATGAAGGTAAGATGACCCTGATCGTAACCGACAAAGGTGCTGAGATTGCAGAACAGATCGACGCTTACTCAGGAAGAGGATCAACAATATTAAAAGGAATCGGAAGCTACTCTAAGAAAGACAAAGATGTCGTAATGTGCGCCTGCAATAACAAGCAGATGTATACCATTAAGAAGATGGTACATACCATCGATCCGAAAGCATTTACTATTATCGTAGAATCGAACGAAGTAGTAGGAGAAGGATTCAAGGAAGAACTTCCGGATATTGAACTGTAAAATAAGACAGTAAAAAATTAGAAGAGACATAAAAGAGTAAGAAGACCAGCCGATTACCGGCAGGTCTTCTTGCTTTAAAAAGAAAATCTTTACATTGCATACAATTTCACAAGCTCTGTAACAACATCCACACTCTTATCCATACCCTCAACTGTAATATGTTCGTAAGGGCCGTGATAAGCATGTCCGCCTGTTCCGAGATTCGGGCAAGGCAGCCCCTTGAAGCTTAACTGACAGCCGTCTGTGCCGCCGCGGATCGGAAGTACAAGTGGTGCCACATCTGCATTCTCACACGCTTTTTTCGCATTGTCGATCAGGTGCATACAGGTAGCAATGATCTCTGCCATGTTGCGGTACTGCTCGGAAATTGTAAGCGCTACAGTGCCTTCGCCCCATTTTTCATTCATATCTTTCTCGATTAATTTCAAAGTTTTTTTCTTTGCTTCAAAGAGATCTTTGTCATGGTCTCTTACAATATAATGAAGCTCAGCTTCCGCAACTTCTCCGGACATGCTCATCAGATGATAGAATCCTTCATAATCCTCTGTTCCGCGAGGTGTCTCCATAGATGGAAGAGCATTATTGATCTCCATAGCAACCAGACTTGCGTTGATCATAGTATCTTTGGAAGAACCAGGATGTACGTTGAATCCTTTGATCACGAAATCCGCTTTGCATGCGTTGAAGTTCTCGTACTGGATCTCGCCTTCGGTATCACCGTCCAGTGTATAGCCGTAGTCAGCACCGAACTGTTCTACGTTGAAGTGAGAAGCACCGGTACCAATCTCTTCATCCGGTGTAAATGCTACGCACAGAGGTCCGTGAGGAATCTTTTCTTCCTGAATGCGTTCGATCATTGTCATGATCTCTGCGATTCCGGCTTTGTCATCAGCTCCGAGAACAGTCGTGCCGTCAGAAGTGATCAGTGTACGTCCTTTCAGATCTGCCAGATGCGGAAAGTTCTTAGGACTTAAAATAGTATCACTTGTTCCGAGTCTGAGTTCACCACCGTCATAATTTTCAGTAACAATTGGTTTGATATCATGGTCACAGAAGTCTGATACGGTATCCATGTGTGCGATGAATCCGATCGCCGGCTTGTCTTCCAGGCCTTCGGTAGCTGGAAGCTTTCCATACAGGTAGCACTGGTCATCCAGAATAACATCTGTAAGACCCAGTTCCTTCATCTCTGCTTCCAGAAGTCTTGCAAGATCGAACTGGCATGTGGAAGATGGTACAGTTTCGCTGTTTTCGTCACTTGGTGTGCGGACAACAACATAATTCAGTAATCGTTCATAAGCTTTCATAAGTTACATTCCCCTTTTCTATATTTTCAAAATATTCTAACTACTACTATAACATAATTTTCCTTTGCTGCATGGGAAATGATGGTATACTTATGATATTGTAGGAAAATAGGAGGCAACCACATGAAATTAACCCAGTTACTGGAACGTTAGAATATGAAGTAGTACAGGGAGATGATCAGATTGAAGTTACAGAACTGATCAATGATTCCCGAAAAGTATCAGAAGGCAGCGTATTTGTATGTATCAGCGGAGCAGTGTCTGATGGACATACATATATAGAGCAGGTTGCAGAAAAAAGGTGCAGCAGCTGTCATTGTAGAAAAGGATGTAGAAGCACCGGAAGGACTGACAGTGATCAA
>ENA-OQAA01000066-OQAA01000066.1-human-gut-metagenome-genome-assembly--contig:-NODE-66-length-71583-cov-3.602497_pt1 | contig 71583 bp, 91 predicted proteins | sample MGYA00242489_ERZ504515 | MGnify/ENA primary metagenome ERZ504515 (study PRJEB26092, sample SAMD00036237) | human gut metagenome | host: Homo sapiens | study: EMG produced TPA metagenomics assembly of... | reverse complement strand
ATGTTTTCTCTATGTACTGGTCTGCTGTTTCTGCTTCTTTGGTATACACCACATGATATTATGATATTTCTGCACAGAACCTTGTCCACCCTCTACTTTGTAGGCGTCAAACACCAGAATCAGGGTACACTTTTTATACCCTGATAGTTACAGAGAATATCCATCAATTTATTTCTGGCTCCTTCAATATTTACCTTTGCCAGCTCCTTTAAATCTTCCCAGGCAAAAATAATATTATAGCCATCCACCAGAAGATATTCCTTTTCCGGCTCTTTAGGTTTTTGCTTTCTTGGAGAAGTCGGAGCAGCCACTGTCCTTGATGTCTTCTGAAAAGCATTCCGCTCCCGCCTGATTGGACCATAAGTCCTGGTAAAAATTTCTTCCAATTCCTCCTGGTCTAAACGGATTTCCTCAAAACTTTTATAAGGCACTGCCGGCAATGGCATTTTCACACTTTCCTGCTCTGTCTTTTCCAGGCCAAGGTCTGTCTGAATATGGGCATAAGAATCTACCTCATCCCAGTTCACCACAAATCCTGCCCCGTGGGCGCAGAACACAGAACCCGTAGGATTTTCCATATCTCCGTCCGGTTCATAGGCAACTGCTTCTATGACTTCCTCTGCATTATGACATGGTTCATACCCCTTTAAGCTGCAGGAAAGCCGTCCTCTTCCTTTCGTATAAGCGGTTACCTCTGTCTGATACCCTCTCATGGTAATAACCGGCGCAGAACCGGTAAGCACAGACATTTCCCCTTGAATTTCCGGTCCCTGAAAACTGCCATGCATTTTCTGAATATCCGTCATGGCTCTTCCCACCATATCAGAGGGAACTTCCAGACAATATTCATATACTGGCTCTAACAACACGCTTTTTGCCTTCCGAAGCCCCTGGCGCACAGCCCGATAGGTTGCCTGGCGGAAGTCACCGCCTTCTGTGTGCTTTAAATGGCTCTGCCTGCAATCAATGTAATTTTCATATCGGTGATATCCGCGCCGGTGAGTACACCTTTGTGGGCTTTTTCTTCCAAATGGGTGAGAATCAGTCTCTGCCAGTTTTTTATCCAGCATATCCTCACTGCAGGAAGTGGCAAATTCCAGGCCGCTTCCCGGTTCTCCAGGCTCCAGAAGCAGATGTACTTCTGCATAATGGCGTAAAGGTTCAAAATGTCCGATTCCCTCCACCGGAGCTTCAATGGTTTCTTTGTATACAATGTTTCCGGAACCAAATTCTACAGAAATTCCATAACGCTCCTGAATCATGGTTTTTAAAATTTCAATCTGCACCTCTCCCATGACCTGGGCGTGAATCTCATTTAACCGGGCATTCCATACCATGTGAAGCTCCGGTTCTTCCTCTTCTAGCTGGCAAAGTTTCAAGAACATCTGATGCACATCACACTCTGGGGGAAGCTGGATTTCGTAGTTCAATACGGGCACCAGCAGGGGTTCCTCTGACTCCTGTTCCCTGCCAAGTCCCTGTCCTGCGTGGGTTCTGGTAAGGCCTGTAACCGCACAGATGGTTCCTGCCCTGGCTTCTTTCACTGCCTCAAATCCGGCTCCAGCATAAATACGAATCTGGTCTGCCTTTTCCTCCCAGTCTGCTCCCTGAAGTACCTGTTTCACCTTTAAACTGCCTCCGGTAATCTTCATATGGGTAAGGCGATTTCCTTTTTCATCTCTGGAAATCTTATAGACCTTTGCTCCAAATTCTGAACTGTACACAGGAGCATCTGTATGCCTTTCCAGTCCTTTTAAAAATTCCTGAATCCCCTGGGATTTTAAGGCAGAGCCAAAATAGCAGGGAAAGACCTTTCGTCTGGCAATCAAAGAGGCAATTTCATCCCTGGAAATCTCTCCATTCTCTAAATAGGCTTCCAGCACCGCTTCGTCGCAAACTGCCAGATTCTCAAAAAAGGCCTCCTTGGCTGAGATTTGGTAAAATCAATACATTTCTCATCTAATCTGGTCTGAATTTCCTCTAAAATTGCTTTCGGATCTGCCCCCGGCTGATCCATTTTATTAATAAAAAGAAACACAGGAATCTGATACTGGCGTAAAAGCCGCCACAAGGTCTCCACATGTCCCTGTACACCATCTGTTCCTCCGATAATCAGCACTGCATAATCCAGCACCTGAAGAGTTCTCTCCATCTCTGCAGAAAAATCCACATGCCCCGGAGTATCCAGAAGCACAATTTCTTTTTCTCCCAGAGTAAAGCCGGCCTGCTTGGAAAAAATGGTAATTCCTCTGGCACGCTCCAGCTCATAATTATCCAGAAATGCATCCTGGTGGTCCACTCTTCCCATCCTTCGGATGGTTCCTGTATGATAAAGCAAATTTTCCGCAAGGGTGGTTTTCCCTGCATCTACATGGGCCAGAAGACCAATGCAGATATGTTGTTTTTCTTTCTGTTCAGACGTATTTTCCATGAAAATACCCCTTTCTATGAATTTATAATACAAGGATTATCATATCACAGAAAGAGGCATAAGTCGATTATTGATATGTTGCTAAATTTGTCATTGAACGCAACCGACTTTTTACAGAAAATGCAAACCGCTCTCATGGTCATGGCATATTACATGTATCTTCTTTTGAGCCTTATGCCAAAAACCCTCCTATTTCAAAAGTATTCCGGGAAATAGGGCTGGCCGATGAACTTGGGTCTGGTATGCGAAATACTTACAAGTATACACAGCTTTATTCCGGTGGAATGCCAAAATTTATTGAAGACGATGTGTTCCGTACCATTATTCCACTGACTTCAGTTGCTGTAGAAAAAATTGGTCCTTATGAAAAGACCCAAGTTAAGACCCAAGTAACTATTTACGATGAAATCCTTGCATTTTGTTTAGAACCTCATTCAAAAGCAGAAATCGCAAAACATTGCGGATATAAAAATACAAAAAGCTTCACTCTGAAATATATGCGTCCTTTACTTGATAACCAAACCCTAAAAATGACAATCCCAGATAAACCGAACAGTAGAAATCAAAAATATATTACCAATACGTCACTCTAAACAGGGTATAAAACAGAGCTGCCACATTTTCACTGTAGCAGCTCCATCTCCTTTATCTGAAAAACTCCTTCTTATGCCTCCTGTAATACAAAAATCCCACCAAATCTGCCAGCGCCCACCCAATGGGCACAGACCACCAGATTCCTGTCACGCCAATGGCCTCTATGGAAGAAAGTGCATAAGCCAGCACCACTCTTGTCCCCAGGGAAATCACTGTAAGCACACAGACATGCCCGGCAGCTTCACCGCTCTATAAAAGCCATACAGCAGAAACAGACATCCGATTCCGCAGTAAAAAGCCCCTTCAATCCGCAGATATTCCACACCTGCAGCAAGAATGGCAGTTTCCTCCGGCTGCACAAAAATAAGCATTAATGGCTTGGCAAACACAAACACACCAATAGAAATCACAATACAAAATGCCATTGCCATAAGCACTGCTTTTTTAATTCCTTCCCGGATGCGGGCTTCTTTTTTTGCGCCGAAATTCTGCGCCACAAAGGTGGAAAATGCATTTCCGAAATCTTGTACCGGCATATAGGCAAAGGAATCTATTTTCACAGCCGCTGCAAAAGCCGCCATAATCACTGTTCCAAAGCTGTTTACCAGCCCCTGCACCATTAAAATTCCAAGATTCATTACAGACTGCTGCAGGGAAGTCAGGAAGGAAAACTGAGCGATTTCTTTTACCAGGAAAACTCCGGATGAAGATATTTCGCCTTTACCCGAAACTGGGGCATTTTCCAATAAGTATAGATGGTAATACCGATTCCGGAAACATACTGGGAAATTACTGTTGCAATGGCAGCGCCTTTTACGCCCCACTGAAGTCCCAGAACAAACCACAAATCCAGCACAATATTCAAAATCGCACAAGCTGCCAGAAATACCAGGGGAACCACAGAATTTCCCACAGCTCTCAACACAGAGGCAAAAAAGTTATACAAAAAGGTTGCCAGAATCCCAAGAAAAATCACCCACAAATAATCCCGCATCATTCCATAAATTTCCTGTGGAACCTGAAGAAGCCCCATAATCGGATCTATAAACAAAAAGACTGCCAAATTTACTATAACCGCAGTAATTCCTATTAATAAAAAAGACGCTCCAATACTTTTTTCCAACTGTTCCTGGTCTTTCTCCCCATAACGTATAGAAAAAACAGCGCCGCTTCCCATACAAAGTCCCAGAAAAATAGAGGTGAGAAAGGTCATTAAAGTATAAGAAGCCCCCACTGCCGCAAGAGCGCCGGAGCCCAGAAACCTGCCTACAATTAAAGTATCTGCAATATTATAAAGCTGCTGCAGCAAATTTCCCGCAATCATAGGCAGGGAAAACAACAAAATGGTTTTCGTAACCGATCCTTCCGTAAGATTCTTTTGCATAATATACTCCTCTTTCGTAAAATTTTCCTTCTTTTTATCATACCTTTCCTGGAATGGAAAGCAAGAGTTTACTTAAAAAGCTCCAGGCACTCCATAAACTCCTAACAGAATAACAAGCATTCCCACATTTCCCAGGGTAAAATACAGAAAATATTTCCCCTTCAAGCCAGGATACTGCCTTACCATCTGTTTATAGGAAATCAGACTGGCCATAGATGCAATCAAAGTTCCAAGACCACCCAGATTCGTTCCCACCACCAGACTCTCCCATTTATCTGTAAATCCGGACAAAAGTAAAGCTGCCGGAACATTGCTGATAACCTGACTGGATATCACTCCTGCCAAAGTTTCATGGCCTGTGAGAATCCCGGCAAAAAAATCACGAAACCCAGGAAGTCTTCCCAGATTTCCAATAAAAATAAAGAATCCTATAAAGGTTCCCAAAAGGGCATAATCAATGCACCACAAAATTTCCTGTCTGCTACAAGAAAAAAAGCCAGCACCATAAGAAATAAAACTAGCGGCGGCAGCACCTTTGCAACACTTAACAGGCAAAAAAGAAACAGCACTGCATAACTGATAAAATAAAATTTCCGCTTTTTCCCCCACACAGCGCCGCTTTTTTCAGGTTTGTAGTCTACCTGTTCTTTTTTCTGAAAGAGCACTGCAAGCCATATACAGATTCCGGTCACAAGGGTATAGGGAAGCATCCAGAGAAGAAAATCTCCCACCTTTGCACCGGACTTGCTGTACAAATACAGATTCTGCGGGTTTCCAATAGGCGTAAGACTGCTTCCCATATTTGCTGCAATGGTCTGCAACACCACCAAAGGGATGACAAGCTTCTCTTTTCCACACATTTGCAGCACAATCATCCAAAGGGAACAAAGGTAATCAAAGCCACATCATTGGTAATAAACATGCTAAAGAAAAAAGGCAAAAAACATAAAATCAAAAGAAGACTTCTGGTATTTGTCACTGCTGCTAAAAGTGCATCCCCTATCCTTTGAAATACGCCAAGCCTCTGAAATCCTGCCATAGCTGCCATGAGACAAAATAAAAGCATCAATGTATCCCAGTCAATATATTCCAGATATTCCCTGTCCACAGGCTGCCAGAAAACAGATAAAACTGCAAGCCCCAGGGCAATGCACAGAACTGCTTCCTTTTTTATAAAATTACTGATTCTATTTACCCATATATTCATGTATGAAAACGCTCCCCTCTTCTATATTTCCAAAACATCCTGTAAATCTTTCTTTTTCCTACTGCCTGTATAGCATAGTATTCACACAGAAGCTTGTCAACAAAAACCTTCCATCCACTTTCTTTTTCCTATATAAGATGGTACACTGATAGTAACATTTCAACCAAAAAGGAGCAAAAACTATGGTATTGACAAATTATGTTGCTGCAATGGACTGCTGGAAGGGGCGCGTTGACAGCACCACAGATTATGATGCCTTTCGCTGGCATCAATGGGTTCAGCCACTGGACTTAAATGAAGTTACAGAACCAATGAACTGCAAACTTGGCTTTGCATTTCTTGGCTTCTGCAGTGAGCAGGGGGTAAAACGAAACAAAGGGCGTGTGGGAACTGCCCTTGCACCGGATTTCATCCGGGCGCAAATGTCCAACTTCCCCTGTACTTTTTCTAAGGAAGTAAAGTTCTTTGATGCGGGAAATATTCTCTGTGATGAGATTTCCATGGAAGAAGGGCAGCGGCTTCTTGGGCATGCAGTAGAAAAGATTCTGGACTTGAACTTATTTCCCATTGTTTTGGGAGGCGGCCATGAAACCACTTTTGGACACTTCCAGGGACAGTTGGCTAATTTGAAGAAACAGAAAGAATCTCTGGACATGGGAATCATTAATTTTGACGCCCACTTTGATTTAAGACCTTATGAACATGGACCTTCTTCCGGCTCCATGTTTCGCCAGATTGCAGATATTTATAAAAAAGAACAGGCTGTTTATCACTATCTTCCTCTTGGTATTCAGGAACACAGCAACACAGTCAGCCTGTTCAAATATGCCAAAGAAATCGGCGCAGATTATATTCTTGCAAAGGAAATCCAGACTTCCAATTATTCTACGATTCTGGAAAAAATCGACACTTTCCTTTACGAATGTGATTCCGCTTATATCACCATTTGTACAGATGTATTTTCCTCCGCCTTTGCTCCCGGTGTCAGCGCAACCCAGTCTCTGGGACTTGACCCGGAAGTGGTACTGCCGCTTCTCAAACATAGCCTGAGAACCCGCCAGGTGAGAGGCTTTGATATCTGCGAAATTTCACCCCGGTTTGACCAGGACAACACCACTGCCAACCTGGGGGCAGTGCTGATTTTTGCTGTGGTAAATACGCTTTGCAAGTTGAATAATCTTGCTATTGATGTTTTGAAATAAGTAAAAAAACAGTCCCATGAAACCGGAGAAATATTCCAAATCCTCCGGTTTCATAGGGCTGTTTTTCTTCAAATTCTTCTTTAAATTCTTATGGATTTTCCCATTTTCAGTTTCCCAACAATCACGCACAGAAGCATGGTAAAAACCATATCCGGCAACGTATTTCCTACAGGAATGTCCATCTGCATGAGAATACGGTACAGGATAAATCCAATCAGCCAGACCACCAGATTAGGAAGATATAGCTTTTCCTTGCCTACATCTCGTTTCAGCACAAAGAAATCTGCAATCTGAACAGCAATCATAGGCGCAAAGACAGAACCAATCAGATACAGAAAATCCGTAATATTGTCCATGGGATAGACCATTGCTCCAACTGTTCCCAGAACAGCCACAACCATTGCCGCAGGTTTTCCCTTGATTTTGGAGCAAAGAGATTCACTGGAAATTCCGGCAGAATAAGCATCCAGAAAAGTGGTAGTAACAGTGGAAAAGACCACAATCAAAAGCCCTGCCACGCCCAATCCTGCTTTTACCATAATTACGGAAATATCATATTCCCCTGTATAGATAGCTGCTCCCATACCAATCATATACATCCAACAGCTCACAACACCATAAACCAGGGCACTGATTGCAGAAGCCTTCACCGGGGCTTTTGCCTCCCTGGTATAATCACTGATAAGAGGAAGCCAGGAAAGGGGCATTGCCACAGACAGCTCTACCGCTGCTCCAAAGGTCATACTTTCATCCCCTAAAACACTTGCTGCCTGATAATCCCCGAAAATCACCTTGCACAAAATCAGGGTGAGGAAAAAGAGTGCGGTCATAGCCACCACGTTTAATTTTCCCAGATTAGTGATTCCCACCACAATCCAGAGCAGAATCAATGCGCCAATGACCAGACACCAGATGAGACGTCCAGATTCAGGATGCCGTCTGCTGCCAAAGCCCCGTCATAAATCATAATGGCAGTCCATCCTACCAACTGTAAAACATTTAAAGCTGCAAAGAACAGACAGCCATTTTGTCCAAAACTCATTTTCACAGTTTCCATGGCGCTTTGGCGGACTTTTCCCCCTATGACCCCTGCCAAAAATAAAAGGACACAGCCAATCAGATGACCCAGAAGAATAGCTGCAATCCCCTTCTGAAACCCCAGGGGTGCCAGATAAGTACCAGTCAGAATTTCCGCAATGGAAACCCCTGCGCCAAACCAGATTAATCCATTTTCAAAAAGTCCTGTTCTGCATTCTTTCATAACCAACACTCCTTTTCCCCTGCAAATTCTCCCGTAACTGCAAAACCATGGTTCATAGGACCGCTGCCTTTTCCCAGGTCCAGCATATCTGCCAGCGCACCGGAGAGATACTCTTTCGCCCTTTTCACAGATTCTTCTAAGGAAAATCCTTTCGCAAGATTGGCTGCAATGGCGCTTGAGAGGGTACATCCTGTTCCATGGGTATTGGGATTATCAATACGCTTTCCATAGAACCACTGATAGCTCCCATTGTTGTACAGCAGGTCATTGGCATCCTGAAAGCTGTGACCGCCTTTGCACAAAACTCCACAGCCATACTGCTCACTGATACTCTTTGCCGCTGCAATCATGTCTTCCTCTGTGCGTATCCGAATGCCGGACAGTACCTCTGTTTCCGGAATGTTAGGAGTCAGAAGCATGGCCAGTGGAAGCAGATGCTCCTTTAAAGCTGCCACCGCATCCTCGCTAATCAGCCGGGAACCGCTGGTTGCCACCATAACCGGGTCCACAACCAGTTTGGAAACCTTATATTCTTTCAACTTTTCTGCAATCTTCTCAATAAGTTCACTGTTTGCTACCATGCCAATCTTCACTGCATCCGGATAAATATCCGTAAAATCATATCAAGCTGTTTTCCCAGAAATTCCGGGGTCACTTCCATAATGTCCATTACGCCGGTGGTGTTTTGTGCAGTCAAGGCCGTAATTGCGCTCATGCGTATACGCCGTTAGTAATCATAGTCTTAATATCTGCCTGGATGCCGGCGCCTCCGCTGGAATCACTTCCTGCGATTGTTAATGCTGTTCTCATGTTTTTTCTCCTTTTCCACTGCGCATTAATTTTCTTAGGCGACGCAAGATGGTGCCCCCAATCCGCCGCCAGATTACCCGTCTTACAGGTTCTCCAAAATTTCGGAAGCGTGCTCCATGCTCTCAAGATAGAACTCTGCTTCCTGTTTGATTTTTTCGGTATCTCTTGCACTATATTGATCATAGATACCTACGGTATGAAATCCTGCCTTTTTCGCTGTCTCAATGGCATAGAGCACATCCTCAAAGACATAGGTTTCTTCTAGTTCTGTCCCCAGAAATTTGGCTACCTCCTGATAAATCAGCGGATTTGATTTTCCCACGCCCACTTCGGAGGATGTAAAAATCTTCTGGAAATATCCTCCAATTCCCAGACGTTGAAAAGCAGTCTCAATATGTTCCCTGTTACCGGAAGTTGCCGCTGTGATACCAACTCCCTTTTTCTGAAGCTTTTGAAGTGCTTCTTTCACCCCTGGTTTTAAAGGAGCTTCCCGGTAATAATATTCCTTCACCGTATCTAAAATCCCCTGGACAATTCGGGATGCTTCCCACTCCAGATGGTACTGTTTCTTCAAATAAGCCGCCGCCTCTTCTATGGTCATGGGATAGAGTATTTTCCCCAAATTTTCTTCCGGCTCTGCCCCTAGACTTTTGAGATAACGTGCGCCTTCATCTTCCCAGATACTCATGGAGTCCAACAGTGTCCCGTCCACGTCAAAAATAACGCCTTTTCTCATGCCTTCACCATTTTCTCTGTAAGGCTGCGAAGTTCTGCCGCTGCTGCCCGGATATCAGGTTTTGCAAAAATAGCGCTGATAACGGCAATTCCACAGATACCACTGCCTGCCAGTTTTGAAATATTTCCGGCACAATTCCTTGATTTCCTTAGCTTCTTCCAGAAAGGCTCCTGATTCAATTCTTTTTCTCGCAACTGGATAAACGTAGCACCGCCCAAAATGGCTTCTTCCACCTGATGATACAGAGTATCCTCTCCCAGCCAGCTTCTATCTGTCACCGCATAAAGCAGTAAATCCTTTTTATTACTCTTGCTCCTCCTTTGCTAATATACCAAAAAACGGATATACCAATGATGGTATATCCGCATAAACTTCAAGCTATATCCCTACGTTGGCATTATCCAAATCAGGTTACGGGTCTAGGAATGCATCCTACTCTCAGCCTGCTTGATACGCAAGCTCCCCTTTTTCCATTTTTTTCTTCTTTATTATACTACAGTTTCAGAAAATTTCAAGTTTTTTTTCTATTCCACTGGAATTATTATATCATTAATCACAACTGCCTTTATATTTTCCACATCCACCAGCCGGTTAAAGGCAACCTTATAATACGGATCACAGCCCAGTACATATCCTGTATTGTTTATATTTTCATTTTTATCCTCTACCACATAGCTTTCCCCGTTTTTATACTGAACCTCTACATGCTTCACATTTAATGTGCTTGATGCTCCTAACCCAGAGAGTCCAAACATTTTTGGAATATCAAAAGCCATGGCAAAAGGACTAAGCCTTAGACTTCCTTTTTCTCCTAAATCCAGAGTCTTCGTAGGAACCGCATCTTTCTCTGTAAGGGTTACTTTTTCCTCTACGGTATTTTCCCACATCTTTGTGAGTTCTTCCTCATTCATCGCATCCATTTCTCCTGTTGTGCAGGGATATTTCTGAATACTTAAGTACGGCTTTTGCTGCACATCTATTTCATCCGGCCACAAGAAATAGCTGTAACAGTACATTTTTTCAGACGTACTCTGCTGCATATCCACATAAATATTTTCTGAATATACCAGCTCGTCACTGATTTTAACATTGAAATAAAAATCAGCTTCATCTGTGAAATTGGCTCCTTTTGCCAGGTTCGTATCTTCATTTCCTGCCAAGGCTGTCACTTTGCCTTCCCTTTCCAGTGTAAAATACATCAAGCCCCCAAGTTCATTATATAAAAAATTCTCTACAGTAAGAGTATGGCTTCCAATTTCTTTCACAATAGGCTCTTCCAATACATAGTTCCCCAACAATTCCTGGCTCTTTCTTCATCCACATCCACAAACTCTTTAGACGGAATAACCACATCTACGGTCCCGCCTTTTCCGTCATCAATACTTACTGGTTTGGCCGGAGTAGATTTCTTTGTTGTGTTTCCAAACATTCCATCAAAGAAATCGGAACGGATGGACGCATAAACGCCTGTAGATACCATAAGCGCTGTCACTATGACTGCTGCTGCTACTTTAGGGAATTTATGCTGTTTTCTTATTCTTACTTTTGACCGGTTCCGTAGGATTTCATAAGTGCTTTCCAGCCTTTCTTCCACTTCATCAGAAATCTTTACTTTTTTTTCTAAAACATCTTTGATATTTCTTTCCTGATTTTTCATCTGCTTTCTCTCCTTTACTAAAAACAAAGAACCTGTTCCAGTTTTTTTCTGCCACGTTTTAGCCTGCTTTTGACTGTATTTTCATTCATTTCTAATATCTGGGCGATTTCTTTTGTATGAAATCCTTCTCCATAATACAGAAGAAAAATTGTCCTACAGTTTTCCGGCAGTTCTTCTAAAAGCTCATAAAATCCTCTGTCATTCTCCGGTGCAGAAGCCTGGGTATCCCCTGCCCATTCTACCAGAACACAGCGTTTTCTCTGACGCAGCAAATCATTGCACTGGTTTATCAAAATTCTGGTAATCCAGGTTTTGAAATACCGGACACTTTTTAAATCCTTCATATGTTCAAATGCCGAAAGTATGGTATCCTGCATCACATCTGCCACATCGTCTTCATTTTTCAAGTAACTCTTTGCTGTTTTGTACAGAGATATTTTATGATTTTCAATTAACTGGATAAATGCTTCGGTATCTCCTTTTTGCGCCCGCTTTACCAACAGCATGTCCATAGGTATCCCTCCTCCTTGTCAGGCTTTTTCGTTTACACCTATTAGACAGCGAAAAGAGGCATTTGGTTTCAAAAGCATGAAAAATCTTATATGTTATTTCTATTTCCTCACTGCAAACCAGGCAACATCTGCATAGTCCTTGGTTTCCCTTCCATAGGCGGAAGCATACATCCCCATGGTACATCCAACAAACCCACCTGCATATTCTGTGCTGTAAGGTCTTAAATCAATGTTTTCCGCAGCAATTCTTGTCTCTCCATTTTTGTACTATAGAGACTCTTCCAAGCTGTTCTTCTGCCTGAAATAAAATTTCTACCAGACCTTCTCCAATGGATATCATGTTTCGTATCTGTTCCTGGCCATCTATGGTTTCTATGACACTAATCGTGGGATTTTGATTCTCACTCCTGATTTCCGCCCTTAAGAAATTTCGGCGATTTTGAAACAGTAAAAATCCGGCTCCGCTATGGCTGTCCTCCGGCTCAAATTCCATGCCAACTGATGCTGTAAAAGCATAATCCATTTGCCGCACTCCCAAATAGGTACTCTTTTCTGTTTCTCCTACATGATGGTTTCCTGCATGTAAACGCAAAAAACCTGGTCTTTCGCTGAGTGAATACATCTCAGGGTCTCTTCCGTAAATGCTCACCAGTTCCTTAGACAGTTGGTCTTTATGAAATTCAAAAACAGATTCTCACTGGCTTCTCTTGGGAAATGTACTGGTTCCATTGGCAGTTCCAACACTTCTTCCAGTTTTCCAATGCCAGGATTAATCACTGGCCATCCATTTTCCCACTGAACTTTTGCCAGAAAAGTCTCTCTTCCATACTGCTGCAGTCCTTGCATCTTCTACAGGCCAGCATGACAATATACCAGTTTCCATGGCCATCATCCACCAGGTCTCCATGGCCTGCACAGGTTACCGGATATTCCAGTCCTAAATGCCGATGAGTGAACACCGGATTGCGGGGACATCCCTCAAAAGGTTCCTCAAGGCTTCTGGTTCTTGCCACGCAAATACAGTGGTCTTCTGCTGTTCCACCTTCTGCGTGAAGCAAATAATAATATTCCCCAATTTTATATAAGTGGGGACCTTCCGGCCAGATGGCATTTTGCATAGCACCTTTCCAGATAGTTCTGCTTTCCCCAGTCAGACACATCTTTTCTAAATCCAGCTCCTGAAGCCAGATTTCCCAGTCTCCGTTATAATGTACCCCATTACTGTTTGGTCTGGTTCCAACATAATAACAGGTTCCATCTTCGTCAAAAAACAAACTTGGGTCAATGCCTTTGGCCTCTTCTCCCAGATAAAACGGGTCAGACCATGGACCTTCCGGTGCCTTAGATGTAACCACAAAAGTGCCTCCCTGATCCACATTTGTAGTAATCATGTAAAAAGTTCCCTTATGCCATCGGATGACTGGCGCAAAAATACCTCTGGAAATCTCGCCGCCTTCTAAGGGTAACTGTTCTGGTCTGTCCAGAATATTTCCCACTTGTTCCCAATGCCCCAAATCTCTGCTGTGAAACAGGGGCACTCCCGGAAAATAGGAAAAACTGGAGTTTACTAAATAATAATCTTCTCCAACCCGACATATAGACGGGTCTGGATAAAAGCCTTTTAAAATCGGATTCTGTATTGTCAACATGTTGTTCTCCTTTTACTACTTTATTTTACATAGCCAAACCCAAGAATGGTAAAATTCTTCTCTTCCTCTCCTTTTGCCGGCTGTATGATTATTCTATGTTCCTTTGTCTCTTCTTCATTAAATAGAATTACTGTATTGCAGTGTGTCCAGCCATTTTGCAAAGGATCTACTGTCAAAACATAAGTATCATCCACATATATCTGGCTTTGCCCGCATGAATTTCTCCGGAATCTTTAAACACCAGAATAAGACTTTTACAGGTAATTTCCATGGTAAATGGTGTGATTTCTCCATGAAAATTTTCTCCCTTGTATTGCCAGTTATAGGGAAATTGAGGTGTGGGAATCACATTAAAATCCATTTCTACACACTGCAAATCCCGGTCTGTCTCCAGAAAGCTTCCGCAACAGATGTGTGCATCTTGAAACAAATTTTTCTTATCCAAAAGCTGCACTTCCTGGAAATCACAGCCAAGCACCGGCTCTTGCTTCTCCTGTAAAATCCGGCTGTCCTCTGCCCCATCTGTACTTTTCTCTGTAATCTCAAACAAATACTCCAGACATTTTGCCATAATCAAATGTCCCAGATTAGACGGATGAAACATATCATAGAAAAACTGATTTCTGGAAATCACCCTGCCTTGTTCCCTGGTCAGTCCAAACTGAGGAGATACTGCGTCCCGGATACTGACCATAGGCAAATGATAATGATATCCAACAGGGCTTAATCTCTCCTGCAGATTCCAGTCATCTGCAAATACAGAAAATAGCAAAATCACTGCCGGATTCCAGGAAGATTCAACGCTTTTCTCACCAGACTTTCGTAACAAATCCCTTTTGTTTCATCTCCCTCATCATTCACAGCAAATTCTATAACAATCAAATCCGGCTGCTCCTGCTCTCTTAATACATCTCTTTCAAACCGTATCATGCCAAGTTCAGAAGGCGTACCTCCTACTCCAGCTTTTCTATAATGTATATTTTCTCCATTACCAAATCGTTCCCGAAAAGCACAGTAGGTCTTCCATGCATAACATGCTTCATGAATGGGCACTGCACCGGCTCCCTGTGTAATGGAGCCTCCTATAAAAGCCAGTGTAACCTCTTCTCCTCTTTTGGCTTTCTCGATTACTCTCTTCAACCGGAAAGGATTTCCCTTTGACAAAAGGGATCTGGCAATCATAGCATTTGCTTGATCTCCCACAAGTTTTGGCGCTTCTTCCTCTTCTTGCTCTGGTATCTGAAAACCGTCTTTTACATAAAGCACAACACTTACCTTTGCCATTTGCCCTGGTTTTAAAAATCGAAACCAAATCTGCCCTGGTTCCTTGTCATCCTCAGACCACAAAATTGAATCAAGAGAAAGCTTCTGTTCCATGCCATTTCCCATAAGCTGCATTTTCAAAATTGTTCCACTGCCATAGATGTCATGCTTACCATACATCTGAAACGCAAATTCCACTGTCTCTTCCTGATTTTCAGTCTCAACTCTTACACCTATACTATGTACCAGACACCGGAATCCTGCTGTTGTCTTCAATAAATTTAAAATTTCTTCATCTTGTATATTTCCTACAATTTTAGCACTGCTAATCAGTCTCCCGTCAGATTCATACAAAAACTGAACACCGCTTCCGTCCTCTTGCGGCATACCAAAAATTTCTTTTTCTCTCATAATGTAAAAACCCGGACGTTTTTTCTCCGGGTCTTTTGGTGCTACGGGTTCTCTCATCTTTTCTCTCCTATTTCCAAATACGATAATTTCCGCTCAATGCCATAAATGCAAACATATACAGGAAATTATCATAATATCTTCTGTCCCCTGTACGCAGTGGCGTATTCCAGAATTTTTCCATACACGCTCTGGAAAATTCCCCCTCTGCAGCAAGAGATGCCTGAGCATTTACTGCAATCACAGCCACTGGATGCAGTGCTTTTTCTTCCAGCCTTGTTCCATCTACGAGGAAAACACCGTCCCAATGTTCCTGCTGCTTTACACAATAAAATTCCTGGAAGGTCTGTGCAATCTCTTTTTGCCATGGGTCTTTTCCAAACCACATACTATCCAGACCAATATTAGCCATAGTACGATAGGCATCGCTATAATACCAGTCATGACGTCCAAATTGTTCTACATGTCCTGTATGCGGTGTTCCATCATATTCACTGTATTCCGGAGACAGCCCTGTGTTTGGATGGCATGCAAGATGAAGATATTCCCTGCTGGCCTGTGCCGCCTGTTTCCAAAAATCCCTGTCTTCTTCATTTGCCCACAAAGCAAATAATTCATAAAAATGAGGAAGATGATAAGATGGATCCGTAAAATCCACTCCAGGAATAAATTTAATCAGTTTTCTCTCCCGATCCCACATAGGTTCTCCCGGATGGCCTTCTTCCCCTTTATGTACGCACTCACTTAAAATATTTCTGGCTTCCTGGCTGTAATGAAAGATTCCTTCTCCATCACCCCAGCGGTTAGAGGCAAAGAACAATGCCATGGCAAAAAATTCTTCTCCATCCGGAGCCGGGCCGTCAGAATTCGGAGTTCCATCTGTGTTGCAAGACCACCTGAAGTAGTAACGTCCCTCACCTTCACTCATCCACATATAGGTTTTCACCCATTTCCAGATGCGGTCAAATTCTTCCTTTTTATCCAACTGCACGCACACCATCATACCATAAGACATTCCCTCTGTACGCACATCATGGTTTCCCGTATCTTCCAGATATCCCATATCATCTCCAGCTTCACGGTAAAATCGTTCCTCTTCTGTTCCGTAAAAAATAGTCTGAAAAGCATCTTCCAGTCTGTTTTTCACTTCTTTCTCCGAATAACCGTATTCGCTCCATAAATTTCTATAAATTCCCGTTTCAAATGCTCCCTGCATCTTCTACTTCCTCCTCTTAGACATTCCTTTTACCTATAAATGAACTCAGAGAATCCTGCGCTTCCCCCAATTGTTTTAGTAGAATAAAAAAACAAGGCAAATCTACATCCACAAAAATGATCCAATTGAAAGTATAACTTTTTTGTAATTCCGATTTTTTTCCATTCACCAGAAGTTTCATAAAAGAACTCTGCTTCGTCTTTCATCATTTCAAATTCAAGTTTTACTTTTTAACCGTACACATTCTGTATCCAATTTTATCTTTTCATACTCTGCTTCTTTACCAGCCATAACCAGATACATACCATCTTCTTCTTTTTTCAAAGCTACAAAGCCAAAGTTCCCTAAAAATGCGCTAAGTCCTGCATAGTCACCAACCTTCATCCCATTTCCATTGACACTGACCTCTGCCTCACACCTTGGTATCTGGTTCTCTGGGTCAAGGTGTTCACTGCCGCTTCCAGATTCGCACATTACTTTCCAGAATAAATTCGGAATTCTCCTTCTGAAACAGAATAATATCTGGAATCCGGCTGGTGATTAAATTCCCATACCTTCTTCCATGGAATCTTTCCGTTTTTATCAGGAACATACTGAAAATCATCACTTTCAAACAAAGGCTCATATCTGTGGTTTGGTCTGGTACTTCTGGTTTCTATGACTTCCGGTACTTTTCCGCCTTCTCCAAATACAGGAAAGTCCTGTTCCCATTTCACAGGAACTAGCACAGGACTCCGTCCAACAGCACCTCTATCCTGAAACAGAATACTATACCAGTCTCCATCAGGAGTATCCACGATTCCTCCCTGAGCAACACCCTGATGACAGTAATTCAAATCATCTGCCAGAACATCTCTACCTGTAAATTCCCCTTCTATGCTGTCTGATACAAAACATGCCTCCCGTCGGAACCAGGTTTCACCGGGAGAATGTATGAGGAACACATAGTATTTCCCATGAATCTTATAAATATGTGCGCCCTCATACCCCAGCTTATATACACCCTGTTCCTTTATAATGATTCTGTCTATCCCATTTTCTTTTGGTCCTTTTAGCTGCTCATCCAGCTCTGTCAGGTGAATCTCTGTATTTCCATACACAATATAGATTCTACCATCTTCATCAAACAAAAGAGACGGGTCATGATAAAAGCCTTGGATTTCCTGCTTTTCCCAGGGTCCTGAAATGTTCTCTGACTGATACAGATAAGTTTTACCTGTATCATTTGCCACAAAACATAAATAGAATCTATTTTTATGATAACGTATAGAGCAGCCCACATTCCTTTTCCATAGATACCAGAGCAATCCTGTAAACGCTGCCCTTCTGTTTCATCTAAAGAATCATAAACATGTTCCACAATCTCCCAGTTTCTTAAATCATAAGATCTGAGAATAACGCACCCTGGCATAAAATGCATGGTAGTGCTCACCATATAATAGGTATCTTCTACACGAATCACGTCCGGATCCGGAAAATCCATCTGTATAATGGGATGAATACTCATATGTTACTCCTTTACTCCTCCAATAGTCAGACCTGATACAAAATATCTCTGTAAAAATGGGTAGAGACAAATAATAGGAAGCATGGTTAAAATCGTAGCTGCCGCCCGTATAGATGCAGGTGTAACAGCGCCAACCGCATTTTTCATGGCTTCTGCTGAACCTCCCTGGTTTGTAACAGAAGACAATAGCTTCATTAATTCATACTGAAGAGTTGTAAATTCCGGGCTCATTCTGTTATACAGCATGGCATCAAACCAGGAGTTCCACTGTCCTACTGCCACAAACAAAGCAACAGTTGCATAAACTGGTTTACATAACGGTGATATAATTTTCAGGAAAATGGTCGTATACCCTGCTCCATCCAACTGAGCCGATTCTTCCAGACTATCCGGGATTCCATTCATGTAAGTACGGATGACCAGCATATTAAAGGCGCTAATCATTCCAGGAACAATATAAACCATGAAACTGTTTGTTAATCCCAGATTCTTATACAGTAAGAAAATAGGAATCATACCACCATTGACATACATGGTAATAACCCAGAATAAAGAAAGAGATTTTTTAAACAAGAACCTCTTTCTGCTGACAATAAATGCTAGGATTGCATTGGTAAACAGCGCCAGCACCGTCCCCAGAATGGTTCTTAAAACTGTTATGTAAGCTCCTGTAATCAAATTATCTTTTTGCAAAACCGTAATATAGTTTTTTAATGTCCACTTTCTTGGGAATAAATAAATTCCTCCCCTGAGAGCATCTGTACCGTCATTAAAAGAAATTGCCAATGTATTAAGTACAGGATACAGCGTTATCACTACAAATGCAATCATAAATATTGTGTTCAGAATCACAAATGCTTTATCTGCTATTGATTTTTTCCGTTTCATTTATCCATTCACCTCTTTCTGTCAGAATAACCGTTCTTCCCCATGTTTCTTAGCAATCTGGTTCGCAATCACAATCAGAACAATACTTACAAAACTCTTGAAAATACCGGCTGCTGTACCAAGGGCATAATTTCCCTGGCTGATACCCCATTTCAGCACATAAATGTCAATGGTTTCAGATACGCTTTGCACCAGGCCATTTCCTAAGAGATACTGGACTTCAAAGCCTGCATTTAATACATTGCCTACATTCATAAGAAGTAAAATCATAATCGTTGGCTTAATACCTGGCAGCGTTACATGCTTAATTTTTGCCCAGCGTCCTGCACCGTCCATACTGGCAGCTTCATACAAGGACGGGTCAATCGCTGTAATCGCAGACAGATAAATAATGGCATTCCAGCCTGTCTCTTTCCATACATTTGCGAATGCCACAATAGGCCAGAAAAACTTGGGATGTGCAAAAAAGTTCAAGGGCTGATCCAGAATATTCAGGCCCATAAGAATCTCATTTATAATTCCAGTTCCTGATAACACGTCATGAAGAATACCGGTTACAATAATCCATGACAAAAAATGAGGGAGATAGGAGATGGTCTGTACCACTTTTTTTTCCACCTTTGGATTAACCTCATTTAATAAAATAGCAAATTACAATCGCCATTACAAAAGTAGACACCAGGTTAATAATTCCCATGGCCAGAGTATTTCGGATTACCTTCAAAAATGTGGCATCTGAAAACAAAAATTTGAAATTATCCCATCCCACAAAAGCAGAATGGAACAAACCGTCTTTGGGCTTGTAATCCTGGAAAGCCATCACCCATCCCCCAAGAGGCAGATAATAGAAAATAATTCCATAAATTACGATTACTGCTGCCCAAAAGAGCAAGACTTTCTGTCTCTTAATTTCTTTCCATGTGATTTTGGGAGCTGGCTCCGCTACATTTTCTTTTCTTCTACGTTTTGCCGCCGATGTCATATTGTCACTCCTTTTCTTTAAATTAGGCAGATGCCATCCAAAAGGCACCTGCCTATCTCCTGTTTTCTATCTTTTATTCATACTTTTTATGTGCTTCCATCCTACGTTCCAGTTCCTCCTGCATTTCATCTAAAAATGCCTGTGGGTTACAACCTTCGTAAACCTTCATATATTCATCCCATGCTTTATCAAAATCTTCTGCCATAACCACTTTAGGAAGATATTCATGTTTAATTTCACCCATCTTGGTCCAGGCCATACCACCTGGTGTACTGGTTGTCATAGTATTACTAAAGGAATACATAGGATACCATGGTCCCGGTGCTTCATTGGTTCCAATCATATCTACATAGGTCTCCGCTCCATATGCCTCGAAGCATTTCTTAACATCATCATTTAAACCGTCAAAGGCTTCCTTAGGCTGATTTTCCGGTTTCATAGCATTTATGCCATCTCTGCTGGTTCCTGAATATTGTGGAAAATAAGAATATGTACAAAGATGAGAAGCTTTATAAGCAGTATCAGACACCTGAAGTCTCATTTCATCTGTGCGGTAATATTCTCCATTTTCATCTACTTCATAGTCTACGCCTTCCACACCCCAGTTACGTAAATCATGAACTTCCTGTCCCAGCAAATCATTGATAAACTGAAGTGCACCTTCCACGTCATCACAACTTACAGTAATTCCTAAACCATTGCTGACATTAAAAACAGCTCCTGAATTATGCCACTGATTCTGGATTCCTTCTTCAATGGTAATAGGCAATGGAACATAATCACATCCCTGTTCATGTAAGCCCTGTTGTTTCAGAGAATCATTTACGGAATAAGCAAAATTCCACCACTGGTCAATCATTCCCAGTACACGTCCTGTAGATAATTTTGCAATATATTCATCATAGGTCTGAGTAAAAGATTCAGGGTCTACAATGCCTTTTTTATACTCTTCATTTAATTTCTGGAAATATTTCACTGCGGTTTCCGATGTATTATAATCCATAACCTGAAGTTTCTCTGTGTCTACCATAACGCTTCCGTCATTGGGATAACCATCCAGGAACATTGGGGCATTTTCCAGACAGAAATATCTCCAGTCATCGCAAAGGATAGTATATGGAATATTTTCTGTTCCATCTTCCATGGTGGGATTTGCTTCCTGATAAGCCTCAAGCAAATCAAAATACTGATCCATGGTTTTTACTTCCGGATATCCTGCCCATTCCAGTACACGCGTCTGAATCCAGAAAGCTTCATCATTATGAACTGTAACTTTTTCCTCTCCATGAACACTTCCAAACTGTGGAATCCAATAAATATGTCCATCCTCTCTACGTAACTTATCCCATTGTTCTTCGGTTAAGTATTCCTTAATATTTGGATAATCATCTATATAATCATCCAGTGGAATCAGTGCACCAGCCTCATACAACTGTGCCGTTCCATCACTTCCATCAATAAAATCAGGATATTCTCCACCAGCAATCATAGTTCCAATGGCTTCCTCTGCTGTCTGTCCGGTAAGCCAGGTTTCCTTACATTTCGCTCCGGTGATTTCTGCAATTTTTTCCTGAATCTCATTATCATCATTGATTTCCGTTCCAGGTACAGCAAAAAATGCTGTAAATTCCTTTACGCCTCCTTCCTCTTTTTCCTTATCCTTTTTCTCTCCCCCACATCCGGCGAGAAGGGATGCTGTTACTGCAGTTGTAAGCCCAAGAGCTAACATCTGTTTTCTTTTCATGTTACCGTTCCTCCTGTATTTTTGATATCTTTATTTTACCAGTTTTACCTGCTCTTTCAACCTGACAAAGAATAGAAAAAGACAGGACAAATTTCAGTCTTTTCTATCTCGAAAAATTTGTCCTGTCTTTCGCTCTCTTTTTCATCTGCAATTTACTTTTTTCCTGTAATTGGTAGGGGTACATCCTTTCACCGCTATAAATTTATTAATGAAATAATCCAGGTCTTTATAACCAACCTTATCTGCAATCTGATAAATTTTATCATCTGTATGCAGAAGATATTCTGCTGCTTTTTCAATTCTGTAGTTGTTTAAATATTCTTTAAAGGATATCCCATACTGTTTTCGGAACATCTGTCCTAAATATGCGCTATTTACAAAATACTTTTTGCTGAATTCTTTTAAGGTAATGTTTTCCTGATAATGCTCCCGTATTTCTTTTTCCACACATCCTAAAACTCCGTGAGATGTATTTTTCCTAAGTTCTCCCAGATATTCTCCATACTCCTGCTCATAAAACGACAGAAAATTCATCCTGTCCTCCTCTTAAAGCGCTGTTTTCAAAAACATTACTTTCGTATGTACTGGATAATTTCATCCTGATTCAGACTTTCATCCTGCCCAAGCCCTAAATGTGCCAGATTTACAAGCAAATAATTCATATTCATCTGGGTCATTTCCAAATCTACATTCTGCTGGTTTAACTCCTGGTATACAACCCTCCCCTTTTCCAAAATCTTCTCTGCATTGTTTTCTTCTACAGCTTTTAATAGTTCTTCAATACTATTTTTATTAATGATTTTCCCACTTGTTTCTATTTTTTCTTCCGAATAATATAAAATACTCTTATCCACCTGAAAAACATGAAAACTCCGCGCTAAAATTGCAGTGCGGAAAGATTCTGAAATATCCTCAATAGAACTGACAGCATCTCCTACATAACTTCTCACCTTCACAGGCAAGTCTTCTGCAATAGCTTCCAGAAAAGCCTTCAAATAAGCCTCTTCTTCCATTCCCTTCTCTGCTGCAATCCCTACGTCATACAAAAATCCGATATCCAGCCATTCCTTACGTCCTACAATATCCATGAACACCAAATCTTCTTTTTCTGAACCCAGATATTTCCTGCAGTTTAAAAAAACCACCTTCTGATAAGTCCGCATATCCTGAAAATCCAGAGATTCTCCTTTTTCTTCTAACTCCATATGAATATAGCGGATTTTATTGGAAAAAGAAACTTTTTTCTGAATATAATCCAGTGTTTCCGCATCCCCACGTCCCAGCAGCAAAGCCTGCATATATCTGACAAAATAAGCTCTGCCCATTTTCTGTTGTTCCGTTTCCTGCTTCTTTTGCTTTTTATATAAAGCGCTTACTTTTTCCAAAAGGGCAAAGAGCTGCTGCCTCTGAATGGGCTTTAAAATATAATCTGTACATTTATATTTTATTGCCTGCTGCGCGTAGGAAAAGTCTCCATATCCGCTTAAAATCACAAAAAATGCATCCGAAAGCTCTTCCTCCCTGATTTTTTTCAGAAGTGTGATTCCATCCATTACAGGCATCTTAATATCCGATAAAATTAAATCCACAGGCGTGTCCTGTAAAAATTCCACTGCTTCCTGTCCATTGTAGGCAGTTCCTGCAATTTCATAACCGCAGCTTTCCCAGTCTATGAGCATAGAAAGCCCCTGTGCAATATATTGTTCATCTTCAACCAGTAAAACTTTTAGCATTTCTTTTCTGCCTCCTACTATTCTAAAACCTGAACCGGAATTGAAATGGTTACCATGGTTCCCACATGTTCTTCACTTTCCAGTACAAATTTTACCTTTTCCTCTGTATACATTTTTAATCTGAGACAGGCATTTACCATACCTACGCTCCCCTTCTGCTTTAACATTTCAATACTTGCATGTTCCATTTTTTCTCTGAGAATAGAAAGATATGCTTCCGGCATTCCGCTTCCTGTGTCCTCTATTTCCATGTATAACTCATCTTGTTTCTGATAGACTCTTACAAAAATCCAGCATTGTGCCGCCTTGTCCTCTATACCATGTACACAGGCATTTTCTACAAAAGTTACCAAAGAAAGTTTCGGAATTTTATAAGCTTCACATCCTTCTTCCACCTCTATGGTATAAGACAGACGATTCCCAAATCTGTATTTCTGCAATTTCAGATAAGCTTCCACAAATTTCTGTTCTTCCTGAATGGGCAATAAGTCTGTTCCCCACTCTACATACTGGCGTTCCATAATAGAGAGTTGTTCTATCATTTCCGCGGTCTCATACTCCTTCTTTAAAACACTTCTCATTCTTATATTTTCCAGAACGTTAAACAAAAAGTGAGGATTAATCTGCCCATGCAAAGCCAGAAGTTCTGCTTTTTGTCTTGCGATATTAATCTCCTGCTGTTTCAGGCGACTTTTGTATACGGTTTCAATCAGGTCATTATTTTCCTGTACCATGTTGTTATAATTTCTCATGAGAACCGCAATTTCATCTGTTCCCTGAATGTCTCTGATTTCCTCTAGGTTTCCCTGTCCTCTGTAATTAATGGTTCTGTTCAAAATCTCCAGTCTCTCCGTAAAAGTTCTCCGAAGCGCCTGCATAAACACGCATGGTATCAGAATATTAAACAGAATCAACAGGAGGATTGCCGGCCAATGCTGTAGAATCCCCTGAAAGAAATGATCCTTTTGTGGAATTGCATAAACATCTAAGTCTTGTCCAAACAGATGGAATGACTCCACATATTCTCCTTTTTTTCTTCTGACCTCTGTGATTTTTTCAAAGTTCTGCTGCGGATTCAGCTTACGACTATTGGAAAATAATCTTTTCTCCCTGACATACATAGACCTCATCCTGGTAATTAGCCATAATCAGGTTTTGATTTATTCCTGTATAGTCCAAGTCAATTTTTAATAATTTCTGGTAGGGGTCTCTTTTATAACGATCCAATTTTCGCACAAAAGATGCTTTTCTTGGCAGTTTCAGGTTGGTTGTTCCAGAAGCCTCAAAGTAAAAATACATCTGCATTTCCTGTCCTGAAGCTAAAAATTCCTCATACCAGGATTTTCCCTTAATCCTTTCCATCTTCCAGAATCTGCCTCCATTTACCACCGTAGGATTATCTGTATACATGGTAATAATCGCATTGCTGGTTCCCAGTGAACTGTCAAACAAAGAATCCTTTAAGAGTTCCTGGTATTGATTGTAATAATCCAGGCCTGAAGAAAATTCTTTATTTAGAAATTCATTAATATACTTGTTAAAGTAAATATTTTCTGACAAGGCTTCTGCCTCATCTGCTGCACTATTCATCATATATTCTACAGATTTTACCATATTTTTAAGTCGCACTTCCCTGGCTTCTTTTTCATCATGAATAAACATTCCACAAATCACTGTATCTGTAAGAACCAATGGAAGCATGACACAATAAAAATACAGCAGAAAAATCTTTCTCTTTATCTTTAAATTATTCAAATACACATCTAACTTTTCTCTGATCCTTTTCACATTCTATTTCCCCCTGTAAACCTCCAAAAGTTTCTTCAGCATTTGAATTTCTTCTTTTATCTCTTTTCCTTCGTCAGTGTCTCCAACCATGATTCGGTCTGCTTCTGTCTCGAACATCGTAGAGGTAGACTCAATATCTTTGTTTTCTTCCAGGACTTTTTCCACACTTTCAAAAGGCTGATGTGCCTTAATCCGCATTCCATGAGAATTATAAATCAAGGTATATCCGGCAATTCCTGTGGTCTTATGATAGGCCTGGCTGAAACCACCATCAATGACAATGAGCTTGCCATTGGCGCGTACCGGCTCTTCTCCCTCTACCGTCTTCACCGGAGTATGCCCGTTAATAATGTGGGATAAAGGCGAAAACAAACCAAATTCCCTAAGAATCATGTTACAGGTCTTTTCTGTGTGATAAAACTTGTAATATGGGTCTGTTGGCTCTTTCCAGGCTGTTTTATCCTGGATAAAGGTACGTTCAAAGGTTTTAATATTTCTTCCGCACAAAGGGGATTTTTTCCCTGTCCAGAGATACCACATAAAATCAAGCCCATCCTGTCCGGCTTCCCCTTTTCGCACTTTTCTTACAATGCGTTCTGCATAATCCAGATATTCCCTGCCCATATAAGTATTTCCGTCAATCTCAATCCCGTCAAAATTTCCCTGCTCGTCCAGAGGAATACAGCCATGGTAAAGAAGATTTTCATTGTAACGCTTGTACATGCAGCCTTTTTCAAAAAGAAAATCCACATGTTTCTGAAGCCGGTGGCTGTTTAAAAAGGAAAACTTCAAATCCTGAATAACTTTTTGTTCTCCTTCTGTAAGCTCATAAGGATGTTCCCTGTCCACAGTAGGAAAATCCGTATCCTTCATAGCATAAGTCATCTGCTGGGAAACCACGGTTTTATTTTCATAATCAATTTTATCCAGAAGAAGACGGTCCTGCATATTATACTCCGGATGGCGCAAAATGGTCTGTCCTTCCAGCTTAAACAAAATAATAGACAAGGCTTTTTGAGCGGCTCCATAACCTCCAGCTCCGGATAGGTTTTCTCCCCAAACAATACCAGAGAGCGAAGACTGATACCATAACCACTTTCCAGAATCTGAATGTTATTATATTTCATATTATTTTTCACAACCGTTGCAATGCTGGCTTCATTTCCACAGGCTGCCCCCATCCAGAGAATATCATGATTTCCCCATTCTATGTCCAAAGAATGGTATTCCATTAACAAATCCAGGATTTTGTCTGCATCTCCACCCCGGTCAAAAATATCTCCAACAATATGCAGGTGTCTACTGCCAGACGTTTAATCAGCTCTGCCAGAGCCACAATAAATTCTTCGGAGTTTTCGATTCCAATAATGGTGTCCAGAATCTGTCTGTGATAGCGAATCTGATTATCATCCTCATCTGGCATAAAATGCAGCAATTCGTCAATAATATCTCCAAATTCCTTTGGCAACGCTCTCCTGACCTTTGACCTGGTGTATTTAGAGGAAACCATCTTGGCAAGTTCCAGAAGATAATTCAGCATCAAACGATACCAGTCTTCTGAAAGTTCATTGAGGTTTCTCTTACGGTTCATCACTTCCCTTGGATAATAAATCAGGGTACAGATTTCCTGCTGCTCCCGCACACTTAAAGTTTCCGAAAACAGCATCCGCACCTTTTCCCGAATCACCCCGGAGCAGTTGTTCATAATATGTAAAAACGCTTCATATTCTCCATGGATATCACTCATAAAGTGTTCTGTTCCTTTTGGAAGATTAATAATGGCAGTTAGATTAATAATTTCCCTGCATACTGCCTGTTTAGTGGGATATTTTTCTTTTAACAGCTTAATCCAGATATCTCTGTCCTTCATATACTTCTTATCCTCATTCTTTCCAAATCATTTCCGGGCTGATTTCCTCTATGGAAAAAGCTCCGCACATTTTCATGGTATCAATAAGCTCTGCACCCAGCTTTTCTGCCAGTGCTTCTACACCGTCCTCCCCGCCTCCATAAACAGCAGTGACAAATGGTCTGGCTGCCAGAACTGCATCTGCGCCCATGGCAAGGCTTTAAACACATCAATGCCGGTGCGGATGCCTCCGTCTACTAAAATCTTCATATCCTTTCCAACAGCCTCCACAATGGACGGCAGCACTTCTGCTGTGGCCGGACACTGATCCAACACTCTTCCCCCATGGTTAGATACCACAATTCCCTGTACCCCTGCTTCCAGAGCTTTTCTGGCTGCTTTTGGCGTCATAATTCCCTTCAGGATAAATGGTACTTCTGCCATTTTCACAATTTCCTTTAACTCTTCTACAGACTTGGAACCAGCAGGTGGATTTAAGTTCTGTAAAAACGGAAGTCCTGCTGCATCAATATCCATGGCAATAGCAAAAGCACCTGACTCTTTTGCCAGTTCCATTTTTTCTCTTATAGTATTCATATCCCAGGCTTGATGGTGGGAATTCCCATGCCACCGCACCGCTTAATGGCTTTTGCTGCCTCCTCCATGACCTTAGGGTCTGTGCCATCTCCGGTAAATGCTGCAATACCGCTGTCATTACACCCAGCCACCAGGATTTCATTGTATTCCAAATCTGTATATTTATCTCCATAATGAAGTTTTACAGCTCCCACCGGTCCTGCAAACACCGGATACTTAAAGGATTTTCCGAACAGTTCAATCTCTGTACTTACTGGTTTCTGCTCACATATAGTGTCCATATTAATACAGATTTCCTGCCATTTTTCATAATTTCGTATGGCAACTGTCCCGGTTCCCTTTGCCCCTGGTCCCGGAATGGTATTTTTACAGACGTGGCCATTGCATGTGCTGCAGGCTTTACAGTATGGCCCTATATTTTCCCTGGCATTTTTAATTACTTCCTGAAAATTCATGTGTTGTTCTCCTTCGTGTTTGTTTCTGTTATATTTTTTATTTTACAACGATTTCGTGGAATTATCCACCAAAAGCAGAATGTTTCTTGCTACTGGTTATACTAAGTACTTTCTTGCTAACCGCTCAATATCTTTTGTCTGAATCACACTTTGTTCTGTCTCATAGGTTAAAATTAATTTTTCTCCCACAAAAATATTGTTTTTTTCATAGTTTTGCAATTTTTTCACTGCTTTTCTGGCATATGCCGGGTCATCCATTCTTCCGTTGTGTTCCCAATACATTTCATGTCTTGTTCTTTGTGACAGAACTGTAAAATCCGGATACACAATCCCAAATCCTGTAAGATACAGTGGATGTTCATACTTATATGGAATGTTGTGACTATAAAAATAATCCGCCAGAATCTTTTCTGACTTTGAGCGAACCCGCTCTCCACGCTCTGTATAAATAAATGGGTCTGTTTCTTTAAACCCTTTCCCTTGATATTCCTCTTTTAACCACTCATCAACTCTCTGTTTCCAGGTGGGCTCTATGGGATGAATCCATTTCTGACGACCCGGATGTTCCTGCTCATAAATACCTTCGATTCCGTTATCATCATAACTGTCTGCAAGTCTTTTCACATACTGTAATCTTTTTTCTGCATATTTTAAGACTTTTTCATTATAAGTTTTTTGTGCCAGTTTTTGAATCAGGTCATTATTCTTTCTGGAAATATAGGTTCCATTCCCTTTATCCGTTATCTGATAATGATAATAGCTGATTCCATTTTTAGAAGTTGATATTCTCAGACTTCCTGGTGGTGTATTTTCTAATTGCCTTTTCACAGCTGCTATAATGTTTTCCAATCTTCCCTGTTCTTTTAATAATACTTCTTTCAATCCTGTCATATAAAATAGCCCTCCAATTTTTACTTTCAGTTGTTTTCCACATTTTCCTAATTTCAGCCTACTTTTCTGCCCTCAAATAGGCCAGAAAATCCTCCTTATGTATTTCCACCTACATTTTTATCAAGTTTATAAGTTGTTTTTCTTTATCTTCTGTTTCCCACCTACTTTACCCAAGGTGTAAGTACGCCATAATTCTTCATTTGTATTTTTCCACCTATTTGAGGTGCTTTTTTGTAGGCCACAAGAAGTCTTTTTCGATTTCCCACTTATTTAAGGAAATTTAAAGTAGGCCATCAGACACTTTTGGGGGTTCCCACCTACTTAGGGAGATTTCCGGTAGGCCACAAGAAACTTTTTCTTACTTTCCACTTATTTTTCACACTAAGGATTCTCTGATTTACATTAAATTGATTTTTTGAACAGCTTTTCGATATGTCACAAGAATAAATTTAAGAATTTCCAGGTACTCCGAAAGTATATACTCTCCCGAAGCACCTGAATTTTTAAGAATACACTTTTTATCCTATACTTTCCTCCAGCCTGGATAAGTCTCTGGAGCCCATGGTAAGAAGAATACAAAGGCCAAACAGGGCAATATTAAACAGGAATGGAAGCCCTGGATTTACCTCAAACATCCAGCCAATGAGGCTTCCAAAGGGAACGGAAATACCAATCATTAACACATTATATAATGCATAAATTCTGGAACGTTCCTTTGGTTCTACATAATGCGCCATAAGGGCGTCTTTTCGTGGAATGATGACCGCATAGGCCGCTGCTTCCAAAATGGTATAACCCATGACCAGAAGCAGATTTTTCTCCGGTGTAAGCAAAAGAAGCAGATGGCTTGCTATGTACATGAGAAATCCCACCAGAAATGAAACCTTCATTCTAAGCTTCTGAAACAGGTTCTGAAGCCCTATAACAAAGGCAAGCATCACCAGAGTCCTAAGAACCGGAAACACAGCCACCAGCTCATCCGACAAATGAATCTTTTCTGTCACATACAAAGAAAAGAAATTTGTGGTGGCAATCTGAATGATATTGGTAAGAGCCATCAAATACACCACCAGCCGCATTTTTCCAGACTTTATCATGGTAAGAAAGACCGTTCCATAACCTTTCATCATGGAGAAATAAGAAAGATTCTTTGTCTCTTCCATGCGCTTTTTCCCTACCTGAGTCTCACCCCCAAAATGATACAGCAGCAAAAACTTCGCCAGCATGGAAAGGGCTGCAATGAAATACAGCCAGCGCATCACCGGAACTACATCATATTTCCCTACCAAAATCACCGCCAGCGGTGAGAAAAACACAGATAACATCCCACACATCTGAATCAGAGTAAAGGCATTGGTAATGTGCTTTGGCGGACAATCCTCAATAAAAAGACAGTTCCAGGAAGTGTTAGTAATCTGGAAGGCAGCATTGACTGCTGCTGCCGTCAGAAACCACCAGAAGTTCTGGGAAAAAGCCCAAATAAGACAGGGAACTGTCCAGCCAAGGGTATCAAAAATGACGGTAGCCTTTCTGCGCCCCATTTTATCGGTAATTACACCGCCAATCAAAGCGCAGAACATCTGCAGAATAAATCCAACGGTAACCGTAGTTCCGATTTCCACACTGCTAAGCCCCAGTTTCCTCATATAAAGGGTCTGAAAGGGCATAAACAGCGAATAGGGAATGAACCACAGAGGTTCTGTACAAATAGACCATTTGGGATTCCCCTTTAACTCCCGAAAGGTCTGAGCCAATACATGGTTTCGTAACTTTTGCATGGTGAAAAAATCTCCTTATTTCGATATACCCTTTACCACCTCAATAGCCTTCTGAAGCTGATTATCCTCCTCATGAGTAATGCTTGTTTTCTGCTCCAGCCCTTCGGTTAATTCCACTTCCACATCCGGTGTAATTCCCGTTCCGTGGATGCAGCGCCTTTCGGCGTGTAATACTTGGCTGTTGTGGTTTTCACAGCGCTTCCGTCAGACAGAGGAATTACACTCTGAACAATCCCCTTTCCAAAGGTGGTAGTCCCTACAATGGTTCCAATCTCATAATCCTGAATTGCCCCTGCAAAAATCTCTGAGGCGCTGGCACTGTTTCCATTCACCAGAACAGCCAGAGGCATATCAAGCTGATGTTTACCATCACATTTTATTTCTTCCCGCTTTCCATCCTTATCCTCTGTATAAACAATCAGGCCCTCAGGCAGCATATCCTTTAGGATATCAGATACAGAAGTCAGAAGTCCTCCCGGATTTCCTCTCACGTCCACAATCAGACGCTCCATGCCTTCTTTTTTCAGATTTTTAAAGGCTTCCATATATTGTGGTTCTGTCTGTTCCGTAAATTCATAAAGAGCAATATAACCAATATTGTCCTCCAGCATTTCAGATTCTACCACCGGAATATTCACTTCTTCCAAAGGAATATCAAACTCCAGATAATCCGCCTCTCCATCTCTTGCAATGGTAAGATGAGCTATTTCATCTTCAGAAGCTTTGATTTTATCCACTACTTCACTAAGTTCCATGCCTGCAATACTTTCATTGTTCACAGCCACCAGAATATCTTCCGGCAAAAGCCCTGCCTTTGCTCCCGGCGCTGTCTCATAGCAACGAACCACCTTTACGGTGCCGGATTCCATGTTCATCTGCATCACAACTCCGATTCCCTTATAAGAACCGGTAGTCTCGGTGTTCAGTTCTTCATATTCCTCACTGGTGTAATATGCAGAATAAGGATCTCCCAGACTTGCCATCAGCCCTTTATACATCATGGACTCCATATCCTCTTTGTCCACTTCTCCTGTGTATTTCTTATCCACAATCCGCTCAATCAGCTTCGCTTTTTCCACAAAAGCATCTGTAACTGCCCCTTGATTGCGCTCCTTAGACTGAACCACATCGTAAACCTTGATTCCGGCTGTTCCAACTAATACAGTGACCAGAATCCCTGCCAAAAATCCCTTAAAAAATTTCTTCCGCTCCATTTTTTCTGCTCCTAATTCTCCTGATTTTATATATGGAAAGGGACTGTCGCATTAAGCATCATGCAACAGTCCCTATCATAGTTTTACACTCTTAAGTGTTTTCTGATAGAGAAGATACTTCCGAAAAGTCCGATACCAACTCCCAGTCCAATTCCTACCGGAATCAGGAATTGGAATACAGTCCACACATCCAAAAATTGCAGGAAATTACCAATAACACTAAATTTGGAAATAATATAGCCAATGGCTTTATCATACATCACATAAAGTACACCCAGAGGAAGAGCCGCTCCAATAGCGCCTAACAAAATACCTTCCAAAACAAAGGGGGACCTTACGAAAAAGTCTGTAGCTCCAATCAGCTTCATAATACCAATTTCTTCCTGACGGATAGAAATACCCATGGTAATGGTATTGCTGATAAGGAAAAAGGCTACTGCAAGTAAAATCAGAATAATTGCCACTGAAACATAAGCAATCAGCTTATTAAAGGTGGATAAGGTATCTGCCGCCTGTTTCGAATGTTCTACTTTACGAACGCCATCCAGACCTTCAATATATTTTACCAGATCAGCCTGGTCTTCTACATTTTTCAGATAAACATCATAACGGGCTGAGTTTGCAAGAGGATTATCCTGGTCTTTAAATCCATCCGCCATGTCCTCATCTCCGTCCAGGTAAATTTCCTTATACTCATCCCATGCTTCATCTGCAGAAATATATTTCATCTTCGATACTTCCGGACGCTTATCAATCTCAGAGCCGATTTGGTCTATCTGCTCCTGCTTGGTTCCTTCATCAAAATAAACAATCACTGCAACCCCTTCTTCTGCTGAATGAACAATATAGCGGAAGTTCATCAACAGGGAAAGAAACAGTCCGAATAAAAAGATACATGCAGACATGGTCGCAATGGATGCCAGGGAAAATCTCAGGTTACGCCAGATATTTTTAAATCCCTGTTTTAATATGTATGCAATGGTACTAATTCTCATTCAGATATTCACCTTCTTGTTCATCACTTACAATGACGCCTTTCTTCATTGTGACAACGCGTTTTTTAAACGCATTTACAATTTCTCTGTTGTGAGTAACTACAAGGACTGTGGTTCCTCTCTGGTTGATTTCCTCTAATAACTTCATAATTTCAAAAGAGTTCTTAGGGTCAAGATTACCCGTAGGCTCGTCTGCCAGCAGAATGTTTGGTCTGTTTACCAGCGCTCTGGCAAGAGCCACCCTCTGCTGTTCACCACCGGAAAGCTGATCCGGTTTTGATTTATACTTTTCTGCCAGTCCAACCAGGGTAAGCACTTCCGGCACCCGCTTTTTAATAATACGGGTGGGGCGCTGAATCACCCTCTGGGCAAAAGCAACATTTTCATATACATTTCTGTCTCTGAGCAGTCGGAAATCCTGGAACACAACACCCACTCCCCTACGGTATTTTGCCACTTTTCTCCGACGCAGTTTATTCAGTTCCTGGCCATTTACGGTAATCGTGCCGCTGGTAGGATCCAACTCCTTTAAAAGCAGTTTAATCAGGGTTGATTTCCCGGAACCGCTGTTTCCTACAATAAACACGAATTCACCCTTCTCTACGTGAAGATTCATATGGTCAATGGCCGGCTGACCCTTGCTATATGATTTACTCACGTCTTTTAAATCAATCATAATAACCTCCTGTTTCATAAAACAATCGTTAAGACTTTTTTAATAATCCAGTGTCTCCATGTACTTCATGTATTTTACTACCATCAGGGCAATTTTAAAGGTAATGGCATCTTCAAAGACGCGCAAATCCAGCCCGGTGCTTTTCTGCAGCTTATCCAGTCTGTACACCAGGGTATTTCTGTGTATAAACAACTGTCTGGACGTTTCTGATACATTCAGGCTGTTTTCAAAGAACTTGTTAATCGTGGTAAGTGTCTCCTCGTCAAAGTCATCCGGAGAATGTGTATCAAAAATTTCCCGGATAAACATTTTACAAAGGGGAATAGGAAGCTGGTAAATCAGACGTCCGATTCCCAGAGAACTGTATGCAATCACATCTCTGTCTCCAAAGAAAATCTTACCTACATCCAATGCCATCTTTGCTTCTTTATAAGAACGTGACACTTCTTTTAATTCTTTCACAATGGTACCATATGCAATGTGGGTTTTTCCGTCTCTTTCTACCCCAAGAGTAGATAAAATGGTATTTGCTGCTTTTTCCAGCTGCACATAAGTATCTGTAGGCGCCAGTTCCTTTACAATAATAATGTTCTTCTCATCAACTGCAGTGACAAAATCACCGGATTTACCGCCCAGAAGATTTTTCACATTCTCTAAAGAGCCATAGTCTTTCTCCTGGTTTGTTTCCAGTATATAAACAACCCTTCTCACATCCACTTCAATATGAAGTTTTTTTGCCCTGTTATGGATATCCACTAACAACAGGTTGTCCAGCAATAAGTTTTTGATAAAGTTATCTTTGTTAAAGCGTTCCTTATATGCAGTAAGAAGTCCCTGAATCTGGAATACCACCAGTTTGCCCAGGGTATACGCATCATCTGCTGTACTGTCCATAATCAGAACATATTCCAACTGATGATTATCATAAATCTTAAAATACTGGTTGCCCCTCACCACCTGGCTGTCCGCCTGGGAATTGGCAAAGGCTGCTGCTTCTTCCTGTCCGCATACGTTATTGGCAAATGTAGATGCCAATACCTTTCCTTCCATATCAGTAATGCAAAAATCTGTCCTTGAAATTCCTTTCAGCCATCAAGGGTACTTTGGAGTATCTGGTTTGATATCATGGTGTCTCCTTCTTTCATTATATAGTTTTTTATCTGTTATCTAGTTACAAAATCCCATAAAACAAAAACCCTACTCTATATTTTAATACAAAATAGGAAAAAAGGAAAGAGCAAACGCAAAATATTACATCTTTTTTTCAAAAATGTAATACTTTATTCATATTTCCCGTTCTATCTGCTTCATCAGATACCTTCCCACTACAGGGGAAAAACCTGAAATTTTCCTGATGTAAGCAAAATCCTTTCCAAAAATCTTCTTCTCTGCTGCCAGGTCTTTCTCCTCTCCGGCAAAGACGCCCAGTACGCATACGCCCTGGCTTCTTAATCTGCGGACTTCAAATCCTGTATCAGAAATTGCATAATTTCCTTCATAGGGTTTTGGATTTCTTGCATTCGGGCGGTTCAAAATCACATCATAAGGTCTCCCATCACTCAGGATAATGAGAATCTTATGCTCCTCTTCCCGCTCTAAAAGTCCTCCTCCTATAGCCTTAATGGCCAGTCCATCCCGGTTATTGGAAGAGGTTACATATTCAAAAATATTGCTGTTTTCCTTCCGCTGTGCTTCATAGTCCCGGAATTCATGCAAAATGGTATAATCCCAAAAGGTACAAAAGCTCATAACCCTGTGTGGAATTCCCACATTGCTTAATGCCTCACTTAAAATATACGCCTGGATTGCCACCTGTCCCTGTCTGCTGCGCTGAGAACCACTGGCGTCCAGGAGAATATCCACCACAAACCGGCTGGAATCCTGATATAACTCTCTGGTAAAAAAACGCGCCTCACTGGTCCTTCCCACCCGCCAGAGTCTGGATGGAACAATTTTCCCTCTGTCTGCCAGAACTTCCTCTGTCTCATCCCGCATAATTAAAGTTTTGCGAAGCATATCCGTAAGAATCCGTATATTATTTTTTACAATTCTGTGGTTGTCATAGTATTCATACAAATTTTTATCTTTTTGCTTTCTGGCATACTCATACTGGTAATTGCGAAGCACCGGGTCTTTTAAAATTCCTCTGGTAAAATACAGGCTGCAATCACTGTGGATTCCCCTACACATAAGGTAATTCATCCGTTTCTCTTCTGCCTCTGTCAGAAATGTTTTCCCGTAATTTCGTTCCACATAGGAATACATTTTCTCCAGTGCCTTCTCATCTACCACTAAAACGCGCTTGTCCGAACTCTTTTTTTCCTGTTCTTCCCTGTCCTTCTCTTGTTTGCAGGCTTCCATGGTGTCCAGGTTGGTCATCTGCTCAGTCAGTTTGTCCAGATAAGTCTCAAAGCTGCTCTCCATGACTTCTTCTTCTAAAAATTCCTTCCAGGAAAATTCTGCCAGGTCTTCCATGGTCACTGCCAGAACCTGCTCTAACGTCCCATGCTGCCGCTCAAAATAAGGGTCCACTACCTCATTATAGAGAATATCTGCTGTCCTTATGACCTCCATGGTATCTTCTGTGTGTTCCAAATTCCAGAGCAAATCCATCCATCTCTTCTGTCTTTTGGGCGCTGGTTCCCTGCCATTTAAAATCTCCCGAAACATAGCCAGCTTCAATCTTCCCACTTCATTCTCCTGAAGCCTGTGAAACTCTTTTTCCAGAATATCTTCACAGGCTTTTCTTCGAATTTCTCCTACGCCTTCCCGCTCCTTTATCATTCTTGCAGAAACAGCAAATTCAATACAAAGCTGGGAAACGGACAAGAGCGGCCCTTCCATGGCATGACAGTACATTTTCTTTACCAGATACATGGAAAAGGCCTCCCGGTCAAAATAGCGGGCAAAAGCCCCTTGCTTCATTCCATCATACAGGGCGCCATACCTAGAACGGGCAAATGCTGCCAAATCCGGCTTAAAATCCAGGGAATAATCACCACTTACGGTCCACATGAGATTTTTTATTCTGTTTTCCAGTTCCAGTTCATACTCTTCCATACCGTCTCTAATCCTCAAACACATCTGCGGCAGTCCAGCTTTGGGGAATCCTGGTCATAACCACATCCTGTACAATCTCTTTTTCAAAAACATCAAAGCTCTTATTCACCACGCCCATTTTCACAGCCAGAGCCGGTTGCAAGCCTCTGTGAATGGCTTTCATGGCGCCCAGAATTCCTCTTAAATCCACAGCCTTTGTGGTAATCTCTCCATTTTGCGCCTTGAGCTGCAAATCCAGAAACAATCCAATCCACTGTTTCAAAGCATTTTCCTTCATACCTGGAAATTTAGATTGGAAAATAAATTCCAGAGTTTCCTCATCCTGCTGGGGCATATCAATCACCAGAAATCTGGAAACCAGAGCTTCATTTAATTCCTTGGTGCCTGCATATCCATAATTCATGGTGCCAATAAATCTGGCTGCAGGATGCATATCAATCTTGTCATATCCCGGCACATCAATACAGCGGCGATAATCCAAAGATGCATGCAGCACAGAAACCGCATCATTTTTTGCCATATTAATTTCGTCTAAAATACCAAAGCCTCCATACTGAGCGCAGCGGTAAATACTTCCCTTACGAAGCTGCACCTCATTATCCAGGAACGTATCTGTGCCGATTAAATCCCCGCTGTTAGTATTCACATGAAAAGACACATTGTACACAGGACGGTGAAAAATCCAGGCAAGAGTTTCTGCCAGGACATTTTTTCCTGTTGCCTTTGCACCGGTCAGCAGAAGATTTTCTCCTTCCAAAAGAGCTGCAATAGCCATTTCCAGCACTTCTTTTCCATAAAAGAGCATATCCGGCTCTGCTACCCTTTTTTCTTCCTCTGTCTCCACTGTATAAGACTTCCGGAACAATTCCACATCCTGAATCAGTCTTTCATCTACTTTCTGTTCCCTTAAAAAATCCAATGTATGCTCCATGTTTTTCTCCGTTTCTGTAACTTCTTATAAAACAGCAGGGAGCAGTCGCATCCACGCAACAGCCTCCTCTTTTCTTATACTTCAAACAATAAATCTCCATAGGACGCATTGGCCATATTTCTTTATCTACAATCATTTCTAACTGGTCTACCGGTTTTCTGAGAGCCTCCATAGCCGGAAGAACCTGACGGCGGTAATAGAATGCCTTATCCTTGCCATCTGCCATGGCATAGGCTGTTTCTGTAACCTCTCTCAGTGCATCTGCCGCCTCTTTTGTTTCCTTTAATAATGCAGAAATCTCACGAAGTAATCCTGTCTGCACCTCTACTTCCAGGACTCCGGCTGCCACTACCGCATTAATAGAGTCCGCTAACTGTCTGCTGTAACGGATAACAGCAGGTATAATCTGTTTCCCTGCAATATCCAACATGGTTCTTGCTTCTATATTAATTGCTTTTGCATAAGCTTCATATTTAATTTCCTGTCTGGATTCCAGCTCTGCCCTGGTAAGAACTTCAAACTCCTCAAAAAGAGCCACTGTTTTCTCCATGGTAAGAGCATCCAGACTCTCTACCATACAGGTCATGTTTGGGAGTCCGCGTCTTTCGGCTTCTTTTACCCACTCTTTGGAATAACCGTTTCCATTAAAAACAATCCGCTGATGTTTCGTAAAGTTCTTTTTCATTAAGTCATGAACAGCAATGTCAAAATTTTCTGCCTGCTCCAGCACCTCACAGGCTTCTTTAAAGGCCTGCGCCACAATGGTATTTAAAACCACATTGGCCGGAGCAATAGAATCTCTGGACCCTACCATACGGAACTCAAACTTATTTCCTGTAAAGGCAAAAGGTGACGTTCTGTTCCTGTCTGCTGTATCACGCATAAATTCAGGAATAGCCTTTACCCCGGTATCCAGCACTTCCCGCTCAATACTGTGGTCTGCCGTACCGGTAGTAATCAACTGGTTCATAACATCCGTAAGCTGCTCTCCTAAAAATACAGAAATGATTGCAGGTGGCGCTTCGTTTGCTCCCAAACGGTGGTCATTTCCTACATCTGCCGCTGACTCCCGTAACAATTCTGCATGTTCATCCACTGCCTTCAAAATACAGCTTAAAATCAGAAGAAACTGAATATTGTCATGAGGTGTATTGCCGGGCTCCAAAAGATTCACCCCTGTATCTGTGGTCAGAGACCAGTTATTATGCTTTCCTGAACCATTTACTCCCGCAAAAGGTTTTTCATGAAGCAGACACTTCATACCATGCTGGGAAGCCACACGCTTCAGGGTCTGCATTACAATCTGATTGTGGTCAACCTCCACATTTGCTTCCGCATAAATAGGCGCAAGCTCATGCTGTGCCGGAGCAGCCTCATTATGCTGGGTTTTAGAAGTAACACCAAGCTTCCACAGTTCTTCATTCACATGCTTCATATAAGCAGAAACTCTCTGACGGATGGTTCCAAGATAGTGGTCATCCAGCTCCTGTCCTTTTGGCGGCATGGCGCCAAACAGTGTTCTTCCGGTAAATACCAGGTCTTTTCTCTGGCTGAACTTTTCTTCACTGACCAGGAAATATTCCTGTTCTGCGCCAACAGATGGAATCACACGTTTTGCTGTGGTATCTCCAAACAGACGAATCAGACGGAGAGCCTGGGTATTAATGGCCTGCATGGAACGCAGAAGTGGTGTTTTCTGGTCCAGGGCCTCTCCTGTATAGGAACAAAAGGCAGTAGGAATACACAGGGTTGCCCCTGCTGCATCGTGACGCACAAAAGCCGGAGAGGTACAATCCCAAGCAGTATACCCTCTCGCCTCAAAGGTAGCACGAAGTCCACCAGAGGGGAAGGAAGAGGCGTCCGGTTCTCCTGTAATCAGTTCCTTTCCGGAAAAGCTCATCAAAACTTTTCCATTTGGAAGAGGAGCTGTGATAAAAGAATCGTGTTTCTCCGCAGTCACTCCTGTCAAAGGCTGAAACCAGTGGGTGTAATGGGTAGCGCCCTTTTCAATGGCCCATTCCTTCATCTCATGAGCAATGACATCTGCCATTTCCAAAGATAAATCTTTTCCCTCTAATATGGTTTGCTTTAAATCTTTGTAAACCTTCTTAGGAAGACGCTGCTGCATCACTGCATCATTAAATACATCCTCTCCAAAAATTTCAGATACGTTAATATATTCACTCATACCTCTGTTCCTTTCTCCCAATGTACTTATGCTGTGGCTTTCAAACTGTTATAAAGATACCTCAAAAACCCCAGGATTGCAAGTTTTTTTTAGCTGAACCACAGTCCTGCTGCCAGTAAAACCAGGCATGCGCCGCTAAGCAGGATAAATCCTTTTTCACTGAAATGCAAAAAGCATTTCCAAGCTTCCAGCCCGCCTCCATCATGAGAATCCCGCCGGCAAAAGAGCCCGCTGCCAAAAGCATGCCTCCCGTCTGCACCAGTCCTGTTCCCAGGCCTACCGCAAGACTGTCCAGAGACAGCACGACTGCCAGGAGCATAGCCTCTATTCCTGTAAGATGCCTTTTCTTCTCTTTTCCATCTGCCTCTTGTTTTGAAAAAAAGCAGACAAAAATCCGGTAAAATCCCATGCCTGCCAAAATCCCTGTACAAACCAGGGAAGTGATGGTCTTTGATAAAAAACAAGAAAGGAAATTCCCTGTCAGAACTGCCATGCCTAAAAGACAGCTCATAATCAGGTTCATTCCCACTACCATGAGAAAAGATAGCTTTATCTTTTCCATTCCATATGCAAAGCTGACCACAAAAGAATCTGTGGTCAGCGCAAGAATCCATAAAATCCCATGAAACACTTTGCTCATATCCATGGCACACCTTCCAAAGTCTATTTCTATTTATTATATGACTTCACCAGTGCCAGTGGTTCTTCGCTCTCATTCCGGTGCATGAATCAGCGGTACTTCATCATTTTTCGGAAGCATAATCTGCACCGCATGTTTCAGGTTTTTAATAGAAACTATTTTATGTTCTCCGCCATATTCCCCATCCAGGGTCCATGGCACTTCTTCCTCACACTGTACAGTAAGCCCAGTGGTTTTAAAGACTTCTATCATCTTACTGTCACTGGTGCCAAGCAAAGAGGCAATAATTTCGTTTAGCTCCAGAATATTCTTGGGACGACGGATGAGCATCACTTCAAACACACCGTCATCCAGCATAACATCCGGTCCTGTAAGACGCTTAAAGCCTCCCACAGAAGTGGAATTGCTTACCATACCAAAGATAAACTCACCATTAAACTCATGCTCATCCCCCTTCACCCGAAGATGATAGGATTTAATATTAAAAAGTCTCTGTGTTCCTTCCAGAATATAAGCTGCATGCCCCAGGATATTCTTCAAATCCTGATTTGTCTCATAAGAAACATCTGTAAACAAACCAAATGCCGCAATATAGACAAAAATGTCATCATTAAACTGTCCCGCATCAAAAGCATGAGGAATGCCCTCCACAATATCTGTGGCTGCCTGAAGCATGTTTCTGGAGATATGAAGGCTGTTGGCAAAATCATTGGTACTGCCCGCCGGTATATAGCCGATGGGATGCTGATGTCCTGCTGTCAGCATTCCGGTAACCACTTCATCCAGGGTTCCGTCCCCTCCACTGGCTACAATCAGGTCATAGTTTCCTCCTCTTTTTTTCGTCACTTTCAGGCCGTCCATATAAGCTGGGTGGGATGAACCGTAACCTCATAGCCGCCTTTTACGAAAATATCCAGAATATCCACCAGCCGGCTTTTAATACTTCCTTTTCCGGATCTGGGATTAAAAATAAAAAGCATTTTTTTACTCATGGCTCTACCTCCCTTTTCTGTTGGAAACAAAGCACCCGGGAACAGGCCGAAGCTTCCCGGGCAAATTTACATGTAACGTGACTCTTAGACTAACTCTAATACTACTTCCATTGCTGCGTCACCTTTACGTGGTCCGATTTTAATGATTCTTGTGTAACCACCGTTACGTCCAACGTATTTTGGTGCAATTTCTGTAAATAATTTATCTACTAAGTCAACTTCTTTTGTGTTTTTCTTCTTACCAGCGCCTGCTGCAGGAACTTCTGTTACAGGGTAAAGAACTTTCATCATCTGTCTTCTGGCATGTAATCTGGAAGGAGCATCCTTCTTGATTTCTTTCTGTACTTCATCGTATACAGTAACTTTCTTTCCGTCTACAACTTCTTTTACTCTCTTGCCTTCTGCGTCTTTGCGGGCAACTTTTGCTGTAACAGTAACGGTTTCAAAGTTATCTTTTTCACGAACTGCCATTGCAATCAGACCTTCTGCAATTTTGCGAACTTCTTTTGCTTTGGTTTCAGTAGTAACGATTTTTCCATGATACAGTAAGTTTGTTACCTGGTTTCTCAGTAACGCTTTTCTCTGGTCAGATGTTCTGCCCAATTTTCTATATTTTGCCATTTTAGATTTCCTCCATTTGTGGAACAATGTGCCATGCTCTCTTCGGTCTTACTGACACATTGCTTTTTGCCCATAAATTGTTTACTCTTCGCTTGGATTTAACTGCAAGCCTAATTCTTTTAATTTTGCCAGAACCTCTTCCAGGGATTTACGTCCTAAGTTACGGACTTTCATCATATCCTCAGAAGTACGGTTGCACAGCTCTTCTACGGTATTGATACCAGCACGTTTTAAGCAGTTGTAGGAACGAACAGAGAGCTCTAACTCATCAATATTCATTTCCAGAACTTTTTCTTTTTCATTGTTTTCTTTCTCAATCATGACTTCAGCAGTCTTAGCGCTTTCGGAAAGATCAATGAAGAGGCTTAAATGCTCGCTCAGTACCTTTGCAGCCAGGCTGACAGCCTCGTCTGCATCCAGTGTTCCGTTTGTATAAATATCCAGAGTCAGCTTATCATAGTCTGTAACCTGACCAACACGGGTATTTTCAACGGCCATATTTACACGCTCAATTGGTGTATAGATTGCATCTACAGCGATCATACCGATTGGCATATCGTCTGTTTTTCCTTTGTCAGCGCTTACATATCCGCGGCCTTTGGTAATGGTCAGTTCTGCATTGAACTTGCAGTCTGCACCGCCGTTTAAGGTGGCAATTACCTGATTTGGATTCAGAACTTCTAAATCCTGATCCACCTGGATGTCCGCACCTGTCACAACGCCTTCGCCTTCAAACTCGATATACGCAGTTTTCGGCTCATTGCTGTCGCTCATGTTCTTGATTGCCAGGTTTTTCAGATTCATGATGATTTCTGTCACATCTTCTTTTACACCTGGAATAGAACTGAATTCATGGAGAACACCGTCAATTTTTACCTGGCTTACAGCAGCTCCCGGCAGAGAAGAAAGCATAATTCTTCTTAAAGAGTTGCCAAGTGTAATACCATAACCTCTTTCCAGTGGTTCTACCACAAATTTCCCATATCTCTTATCATCAGACATTTCTGTGATTTGAATTTTGGGTTTGTTAAAATCGAACATGCAAAGCCCTCCTTGCTACGTGCACCATTCACTTATATAACTTTATTATTTAGAATATAACTCGACGATTAACACTTCGTTTACTGGAACGTCGATTTCTTCTCTTGTAGGAAGTGCTTTTACTTCGCCTTTTAAAGCTTCCTGGTCGATATCCAGCCATGCCGGTACCAGACGTCCGCCGGTTACTTCCAGAATATCTTTGTATCTCTGGGAACCTTTGCATTTTTCTTTGATTTCAATTACATCGCCAGCTTTTACTAAGTAAGATGGGATGTTTACCTGTTTTCCGTTAACCAGTACATGTTTGTGGTCAACAATCTGTCTAGCTTCTTTTCTTGTTCTAGCAAGACCCATACGGAAGATTACGTTGTCTAAACGTGTTTCCAGCATGATCATTAAGTTTTCACCAGTCTGTCCTGGTTTCTGATCTGCTTTTTTGTAGTAGTTACGGAAAGGTTTTTCCAGAACGCCGTAGATGAATTTAGCTTTCTGTTTTTCTCTTAACTGAAGTCCGTATTCGGACATTTTTCTGTTTGCTCTTTTTAACTGTCTGGTAGATTTTTTGTCGATTCCTAAGTATACAGGATCCAGACCAAGGGATCTACATCTTTTCAGAACTGGTACTCTATTTACTGCCATGATTATTTGACCTCCTAATTAGACTCTTCTACGTTTTGGTGGACGGCATCCATTGTGTGGAACTGGAGTTACATCTTTGATGCTTGTAACTTCAATACCGCATGCTGCCAGCGCACGGATTGCTGCTTCTCTTCCTGAACCAGGTCCTTTTACAAAAACGTCAACAGTCTTCAGACCATGAATGATTGCTGCTTTTGCAGCTGTTTCTGCAGCCATCTGCGCTGCATATGGAGTAGATTTCCTTGAACCTTTAAATCCCAGACCACCGGCACTTGCCCAAGATAAAGCATTTCCTTCAGCATCTGTCAATGTAACGATTGTGTTATTGAAAGAAGACTGGATATGTGCCTGTCCGCGTTCAACGTTTTTCTTAACACGCTTTTTTGTCACTTTTTTTGTAACTTTAGCCATTTTTAAACTAACCTACTTTCTCTAATATTCAAAACTAATTGTAATTTTCAAATCTATTATGCTGCTTTATTATTTCTTCTTGTTAGCAACAGTTCTCTTAGGACCTTTTCTTGTTCTTGCGTTTGTTTTTGTCTTCTGTCCGCGAACAGGAAGTCCTTTACGATGACGGATTCCTCTGTAGCATCCGATTTCCTGAAGTCTCTTGATGTTCAGAGCGATTTCTCTTCTTAAATCACCTTCTACAGGAATCTGTAACTCTTCGATTGCATCACGAATTTTTCCTACTTCTTCGTCAGTAACGTCTCTGACACGAGTGTCAGGATTTACGCCTGCCTTTTCAAGAATACGGTTTGAGCTTGCTCTACCAATTCCGTAGATGTAAGTCAATCCAATTTCAATACGTTTTTCACGTGGTAAGTCTACACCAGCTATACGAGCCATGTATTTGTTCCTCCATTTTTCTGTTAATATTGTTCCTAATTGAGACACATAAAACTGACGGGGTTCTATGCATCCAGCCGCAAAAAAATTTTACGCAGCCTTTCCGGTATTTGGCGGATACCGGTATTAAGCAATATTCTCCTCATTATCGTAAGCATGCATTACGCATCTTCAATAATCTCTAAGCTGCCTCGGTATAACAGCTTTTCTTCTAATATCACTATATTTCATCAGCACGAACAACGCATCCAGGCGGTTCATACTGCAGCCGCACTAAAATTACACAAACTATACGTCATATACCTATATTATCTATCTCTTATAGATTAGCCCTGGCGCTGTTTGTGTTTAGGGTTTTCACAGATAATTCTGATGCTTCCCTTTCTTTTGATAACCTTGCACTTTTCGCAAATTGGTTTTACAGATGATCTAACTTTCACTGTTCTTCCTCCTTTCTGAGCATAAAAGTACGCTTTATATAGTAGCACCTATTTGGCAATAATGCAAGTACTTTTTTGCATGTTTTTCCAGATTTTAAATTATGTTTCAAAAAAGATACATTCTGCCTCTATATTTCCAAAAAACAAAAAAAGCACCAAAACTCCTCTTGGACTTTATGGTGCTTTTCATTCCATCTTTTCTTATTTTTTAATCTGATTGAGCTCTTTGTTTATGACCGTAATTAATTCCTGAGGAATACCAAGATTTTTCAGTTTTCCCATTGCATCTAAGGTCATAGCTTTCATCATGGCAAACTTTGGATGTTCCACCATAGTTCCGAAATATTTCAAAATAACTTTTTCACCTTCTGGATTTTTCATAATAGTTCCAACCTTATCCGCACTGGAAAATCCTTCTGGATCCAACTGAATTTCTTCTGCATCTGTCAGGTCAAATTTTTCAAACCAGTTGATGACATTACCGCCTTCGTCTTTTTTGATATACTGGTAGCTCTTATCTTCTTCCGTAAAATTCAGGATCATATGATCCTCATACAAATTCCCTTGTGCATCATATCCCCTGACAGCAATCTGGTTTTTTCCTTTAGACAGAAGAATTCCTTCAAAATGAGTCATAGGATTTACGGTTTCCGTCTTGGCAACACTTTCACCATTAACCAACAATTCCAGTTTTTTCAGATTTGTCAAAACAGTAATAGTATTTTTTTCTTTATGACGGTTGATAAATCTGCTTCCTGCAAGCTTTACAAAGGGGGTCTCTGACCAGTATGCCTTATACAAATAAAATGCATCCTTCTTGATTTTGCGGTCAATAGTAACCAGTCCTTTCTGATTCTGTCCCTGTTTGCCACCTTCGTCCCTATTGGCACTTCCAAAGTCACAAAGGTTCCAAACATAGCTTCCCACAAAATATGGACGTTCTTCAAAAGAACGAAGCGCATTGTCTGTAAAAAGCAACTGATATTCCTCTGTATAATCCTTGGTTTTTGGTTCATAAGAATGATACTGAGGATTTGTGTCTACACCGTATTCTGTCACCAGAAGAGGGATGTCCGGACATGCGGCATGGAATTCATCCAGACGTTTCTGCAAGCCTGGAATTGTATCATAGTACCATCCATAATATAAATTATACCCAACTAATTCTGCCAGCCGGTTGATCGGGCTTTCATTCGCCACAGAATAAATATTTGCTTCTGCTGTATATCTGTCTGGATCAAGGTTCTTTGTATATTCTGACATGCGTTTTACATGAGCGTGAATTTCTTCATTTTCGCCGGCAATAGTAATTTCATTCTGTACGCCCCAGCAATACACAGATGTGTGATTTCCACACTGCAGAATCAGACGTCTCATCTGTTCACGGATATTATCTTCAGCCGCCTCATTTTCAGAAATAATACTAATAAAAGGAACTTCTGCCCATACGAGGATTCCTTCCTCATCACATCTCTGATAGAAATAATCATCATGCTGATAATGTGACAAACGGACAGAATTTGCTCCTATTTCTTTGATTAGCTGCATATCACATTCCATGTTTTCTTTTGAAACAGCATTTCCAACTCCGCCAAAATCCTGATGTCTGGCTACACCACGCAGTTTCACATGTTTGCCATTTAAGAAAAGTCCCTGATCGGAAGTAATCTGAATCGTACGGAAGCCTGTGGAGATGCTACGTTCTTCCACCATTGTTTCCTCTTCATATAATTCCATCTTAACCTGGTACAAATATGGATCCTCAGTTCCCATCCACAGATGCGGCTTGGAAATCTCCAGAGTAAGTGAAAACGTATCTTTTCCTGAAAACTCCATAGAAGCTGACGTTTCACAAACAACCTCTCCCTGATCCAGAAGCAGCATGCGGACTTTTCCTTTGCTTTTTGCCTTTTCACAAACAACGGAACCTGTACTCATTACTTTCCAGCTACTTCCATTTTCTTCTTTTACTGTTCTAATTTGTACACCATCACGCTTCCATCCAGATAATCGAAATGAATCTTTGGTGCCACGATGAATTTCACATTTCTATATAATCCACCATAAAAGGAGAAATCTGCCATTTGCGGATAAACTGCATCATTTGCACTATTATCTGTAACAATCTCAATCTGATTCTCACCTTCATTGACATACTCATTGATCGACATGCGGTACAACGCATAAGGGCATGTATTCTCATAAACCTTCTGTCCATTGATATAGACCGTGCTGACCATAGCTGCTGCTCCTATTTCAAGGAAAAGACTCTGATTAAGATCTGCTTCTGTAAGCATCAGCTTTCTTGTATAAAAGCCTCTTCCTCTCCACATAGAAGTACCGGACTGTCCATCCACTGAATTATATGTATGAGGAATCCTTACCTGCTCTGACGCTTCGTTTTCTTTATGAAAACTCCAGCTATCATTTAATAAAATCTCCATTCAATTGATTCCTCCTTTTTCTTATGCTTCAACTACTTTTTTATCTAAAATTGCTTTTTCTCCATACATCTTTTTGTATTCTTCGTTTGTGATATGATATCTCTTCAGTGCGATAATACTTGCCAAATCTCCAAGGAAAGGAGCACCAAGATACATAGCAATAGTTGCAATATAAAGAGCGGTTGTAGGTTCTGCACCTGAACTGTATCCTGCCAATCCCATAACAATACCAACAATCGAAGAACCAAACGCACTGATTACTTTATCTACAAAAGAGAAAGTCGCACCGATAAATCCAGGCATAAATTTTCCTGTTTTCATCTTGTGATAGTCAATGATTTCTGCAATCATAGGATCTACGTTCTGTGCAGAGAATCTACGGAACAGCATATTTGCAGCCATTAAGACAACGAACACAACCAGTGTTGATTCTCCGAAAGGACGGAAGATAATCAGAATACCTTCTAATATCAGATTGGCAATTGCACCAATCAGAGATGCTTTTTTACAACCAAATTTTACTGCTACAGAACCTGCCACAAATGCTCCAACTAAAGACATTGGGGTAGAAATACCACCTACAATCGGCTGAAGATCCAGATTCTGTACTGCATATACATAGAAATAAGTCATAACCGCAGACTGGATTGTGGCTGCAATTTTATCTGTAGATGCTGCCAGAATCAGCATTCTCAGTGGCTGATTAATACGAAGAACGTTTAAACTGTCTTTAATAGAAATTTTTTCTTGTTTTTTATTTGGATCCTGACGATAAAATTCCGGTTTATCTGTTGCAGAGATTGCGAACAGACACCCAATCAGAAGCACTGCATGAAGAATAAATGCACTGATAATGATCATAGTCCAGCCTTTCTGAGAATCAAGACCACCATTTTTCTGTAAAATTGGAATGATTCCAGTTGTCATAACAAGTCCAAGCATTGTGGAATAACATCCACCTGCAATACCGGAAAGCGGACGGTATTTTGGATTTTTTGTAACAATGGATAAGACACATTTGTTTACCGTTGTCATAAAAGTATATCCAACTACCCATACTGCATACCATCCAATCACCCACACCATTCTGAAAGACTGTCCGATATCAAAGGAAAACAAATAAATCATAAAACTTGCAAACAACATAATCAGAGAACCGATTACGAGAAACGGACGGAACTTACCAAAACGAGTTTCTGTTCTATCGATGATAGAGCCAATGATCGGGTCTGTAATTCCATCAAAAATTCTCATGACCGTCATAACGATTCCCATTAACATTACATTCAGTCCCAGAGCTTCTGTACTGAACACCAGAAAGAATGACATATTCAGCATATTGAATACGTTTGATGCTGCAGAGCCAAGTGGTGTCATGACAACACGCATGGCTTCCATGTTTCTACCTTTTTCTTTACTACTCATATTAACCTCCATAAATCTTTTGTATTTCTAGAAAAAGATTATACTTTGGTTTTTATTTATTTTTCACATACAAAACAAAGTTTTTACTGTTGTTTTTTAAGTTCTTTATATTTTTTCCTATATTTGAATGGTGATTCCCCATACTTTTGCCGAAAACACTTATAAAAATAGCTTTCATTTGCATATCCAATCTGTTCTACAATATCTTCGATTTTTGCATCTGTCTTACGCAGTAACTTCTCTGCTTCCTTCATGCGGATATCAAGTAAGATATCTTTAAATCCCCGTCCTGTTTCCATTTTTAACAGAGTACTTAAATAATTCGGATGAAAACACATATGTTTTGCCACAGACTGCAGGGTTGCGTCTTTGTAATGCTCTTTCAGATACTCCACCACATCCTTTTGAATCTTCGAATTTGTTTTCCTGATTGTTTCCTCATCATTCTGTTCCGTTGCACGCGAAATTTCTATAAACAAAATGCAAAGACAGCTTATCATTTTGCCCTTATTGCGTGGATTCTCTAAAAATATTCACAAATAATCTGCTCCATCAGTTGTTCTACAAAGCTATGTTCCGGGATATGATAATATATATAATTTTTCTTTTTACTTTCTGAATACAAGCTATTGATAATACAGTTTGAAATATAATTATCATCAGAAAATAAATACATAAAGATTGTATCAAAGAAATCCGCTGTCATGAGAATGTTAAACATCCACACATCATCTCCTGCAATTTCTGTGGAATGTGCTACATTCTTATCCATCAGGCATAAATCTCCTGATTTCATCTTTATTTTTTTCCCTTCGATATACATATCAAGCTCACCTTCCAGCATAAAAGACAACTCGATATATTCATGTCTGTGTTTCGGAATCTGGATATTACGATATTTTTGCCGGATGATAATACGCTCTTTCCGTAAATCTTCATTTGGATAAGAGATCATAATATGATTCTCATCCTCTCTCAGTGCCATTTTATTATAGTCAAGCCGATTCTTCTCTATTCCCTCTTCCTTATTTAGATACCGTTTCAACTCATCATAATTTTTTTGCATATTTCCTGTCGCACTTCTAAAATCCATAATAAAATCCCCATTTATTTCTTTTTATGTGAAGTATTTTTCCAAAATCAATGGATGTTTTGCTTTATTATACCCTATTTTTCTTCAAAAAACCGCTATAGTTTCAGACATTTTTCTGTCCTACCTATAGCGGTTCTCATCTCCTAATAATGCAGATTTCTTATTTATCTCTCCAGATAATTCTTCCCTTGCTTAAATCGTATGGAGACATTTCAATAGTAACCTTGTCTCCTGGAAGAATACGAATGAAATTCATTCTTAATTTTCCGCTGATGTGCGCTAAAATCACATGTTTATTTTCCAGTTCTACTTTGAACATTGCGTTAGGTAATTTCTCTAACACGGTTCCTTCTACTTCAATAACGTCTGCCTTAGACATAAACTAATCCTCCTGCTGATTGTTCTTAAATTCTTTCATGGCTCTTTTAATATGTTCATCACGAATCTGCGTTCCGTCTTTTAAAATTTTATCCAAAGATTCTGGAATCTTATAGCAAATCTGAACATGTTTGCGTTTCTTTTTTTTCAGACGGTCCAGAGTACGGGCTTCTCCGTCTGCCAGGTATACATACTCCTGGTCTACATCCATGACTACATACCACTTTCCTGTATCATGCCCGGCTTTTGACCTGGCAAGCATTCCCTTTGTAAAGTCTCTCATAGTCTCTCCTGCTTATGGATTCAATGTGAGAATTTCAGGCTCTCCATCTGTAATCAGCACAGTGTTTTCATAATGTGCTGACAGAGTGCCATCTGTGTCACTACGGTCCATTCATCATCCATCCATTCCACATCTGCCCGTCCTATATTAATCATAGGTCAATGGCCAGAGTCATTCCCGGCACCAGACGGATTCCACGGCGCTTCTGAGGGTAATTGGGAATCTGAGGGTCTTCATGAAGATGCGTTCCAATTCCATGTCCCACTAAATCCCTCACAACCCCGTAGCCAAATTTTTCTGCGTAGGCTGAAATGGCTGTAGAAATATCGTTTAAGTGATTGCCAGCCCTGGCAAATTTAATTCCCTCAAAAAAACTTTGTCTGGTTACATCAATTAATTGCTGCGCTTCTTTTGAAACAGAGCCTACTGCATAGGTTCTGGCAGCATCAGAATGATATCCTTTGTAAATTAGTCCTGCATCCAGGCTGACAATATCCCCTTCCTGAAGGACTCTTCTTTTGTTTGGGATTCCATGAACTACTTCATCATTTACAGATACACAGATAGATGCCGGATAACCATTATAATGCAAAAAGTTTGGAGTACACCCAAGATTACGGATGAGTTTTTCTCCTAAACGGTCAATATCCAGAGTAGTAATCCCCGGTTTAATAAATTCTCCCAACTGATTATGCACGATTTCCAGAAGTCTTCCGGCTTCCCGCATCAGTTCTATCTCTCTGGCAGTTTTAATTGTTACTGACATTTTTACGCTCCTAACACATTGACAATAGCCTGGAATACGTCTTCCATGTCAACCGTACCATCAACTTCTTTTAACACGCCGGCCTTTTCATAATAATCAATCAAAGGCTGTGTCTGGTCATGGTATACCCCAAGACGTTTCTGTACGGTTTCCGGCTTATCATCATCTCTTAAAATCAATTTTTCACCACAGATATCACATACATCTTCTGTTTTTGGCGCATTGTATTTCACATGATAAGTTGCTCCGCAGCCTACACAGGCTCTTCTTCCTGACATACGGTTTACAATGTTTTCATCCGGTACTTCTACATTAATGGCGAAATCTACCTTCTGACCCATTTTTTCCAATGCTGCATCCAGACTCTCCGCCTGCGGAATGGTTCTTGGGAATCCATCTAAAATATACCCCTTTGCACAATCTTCCTGCTGAACACGATCAATAACCAGGTCTACTGTTAATTCATCTGGAACCAAAAGTCCCTGATCCATATAAGTTTTAGCTTTTTTTCCAAGCTCTGTATTATTCTTGATATTTGCTCTGAAAATATCCCCTGTTGAAATATGAGGAATCTCATACTTTGCGGCAATTTTTTTTGCCTGTGTTCCTTTTCCTGCACCTGGTGCGCCTAACATAATAATTTTCATAGTCCTTACCCCTTTCTATGGTTCTTCTCTTGGTTTCTATCATACACTATAAAAACCATTTTTTCCATATAAAATTTTAGAGACAGCCACAGGGACAACCCTCACATCTTCTGTGATTCTTCGGTTGTCACTTCAGCAGCTACACTGCTTTCCCTGGGACGGTCTCTTTTCATCATTGTCTTTTATTCACTTAAAAAGCCCTTATAATTACGGACTAACATACGGGATTCAATCTGTTTTAATGTTTCCAGAACAACGCCGACTACGATAATCAGAGATGTTCCTCCAAAGGAAACATCTGCGCCAAACACTCCGTTAAAGAAGAACGGAATAACAGCGACAATTACCAGACCTGCAGCTCCGATAAAAATTAAATAACTGAGAATTTTTTCCAAATACTCCTGAGTTGGTTTTCCCGGACGGATACCTGGTATAAAGCCTCCCTGCTTTTTCATATTATCGGCTACTTCCATTGGATTGAAAGTAATGGACGTATAGAAATAAGCAAAGAATATAACCAGTACAATGTAAAGCACCAGACCAAGAGAATACCATGGAGCGCTTGGTTAAACCAGTTGTTTGAAGTCAGTCCCATTAACATCTGGCTTCCAATTCCAGTACCGCCGGTCCATCCTGTGAAACCTGCGATAATTACCGGGAAGGACATTAAGGAAGAGGCAAAGATAATAGGAATAACACCTGCTGTATTGACCTTTAAAGGAATTGAACTGGACTGTCCTCCTGAAACTTTTCTTCCTACCATTTTCTTGGAATACTGAACAGGGATTTTTCTAATACCACCGTTTAAGATCAATACCAGCACAACTACTAATACAATAATTGCAATAATAATCAGTGCTGCCAGACCTCCCTTGGCATATGTTTTTCCTTTTACAAACTGGTCAAACAAGGTAACCAGGTCGCTTGGAATTCTGGACACAATATTTACCATCAAAACAATGGAAATACCGTTTCCAACACCCTTATCTGTAATCTGTTCACCAATCCACATCAGCATCGCGGAACCTGCTGTTAAACAGGACACTACAACAACTGCATTCATAAAGTTCATATCCGGAATCAGACCTCTGTTTCCAAATCCTACTGTCATAGCAATAGACTGGAATAAAGAAAGTCCGATGGTCAGATAACGTGTAATTGCAGTCAGTTTTTTTCTGCCTTCTTCTCCATCCCTCTGCAACTCTTCTAATTTTGGAATTGCAATGGTTAAAAGCTGGATAATAATGGAAGAAGTAATGTAGGGGGTGATATTTAATGCAAAGATTGACATTTCTGTAAAGGAGCCGCCTGTAAATGCGTCGAAGAAATTAAACGCATCGTTGGACTGGCTTGCAAACCAATCTTTGAAATAATCTGGATCTACACCTGGAATAGGAAGCTGTGATCCAATACGAATCACAACTACCATCAGGAATACGTAGAAAATACGACGTCTTACATCCTTTATCTTAAAGGCATTTTGAAGAGTCTTGAGCATTAGATCACCTCTACTGTTCCACCTGCTGCTTCGATTTTAGCCTTTGCGCTTTCGCTTACAGCGTTTACTTTCACGTTTAATTTCTTAGTGAGTTCTCCATTACCAAGAAGTTTTACACCGTCTCCTAATTTGGAGATTGCGCCAGAAGCTAATAAAGCTGCTGGAGTAACTTCTGTACCGTCTTCGAATCTGTTTAAGATATCAACGTTTACTGCAATAATTTCTTTAGAATTTCTGCATTTGAATCCTCTCTTTGGAAGTCTTCTATATAAAGGCATCTGACCACCTTCGAAACCTGGTCTCTTTGCACCGGAACGTGCTTTCTGACCTTTGTGGCCCTTACCTGCTGTTTTACCATTACCTGAACCGTGTCCACGGCCTCTTCTGAATTCGTTGCTCTGTTTGGAGCCTTCAGCTGGTCTTAAATTTGATAATTCCATGATGGCACCTCCTTCTTCGTAATATTAGATTTCTTCTACTTTCACCATATGGCTTACCTGACGAATCATACCTCTTACGGCTGCATTATCAGGCATTTCCACTGTTTTATTCAGTTTTCTCAAACCTAAAGCTTCAACAATCTTTCTGTTTTTCGGTACTGCACCGATGCTGGATTTCACCAAAGTGATTCTTAATTTGTCTGCCATTTATCTGATCCTCCTTATGCAAAAATCTCATCAACAGATTTTCCGCGAAGTTTTGCAACTTCTTCCGGAGTCTTTAACTGGCTTAAACCTGCGATTGTAGCCAGAACTACGTTCTGTTTGTTACGGGAACCCATACATTTTGTACGGATGTTCTTAATACCTGCAAGTTCAATAACCGCACGAGCTGGACCTCCGGCAATAACACCAGTACCTTCTGGAGCTTTCTTTAAGAGCATTTCTGCGCTTCCGAATTTTCCAACAAAGTCATGTGTAATACTTCCGTTTTCGTCTCTTGCTACACTAACTAATTTTTTCATTGCATCTTCTTTTCCTTTGCGGATTGCTTCAGGAATTTCAGTTGCTTTTCCTAAACCAGCGCCAACATGTCCGTTGCCGTCACCAACAACAACTAAAGCTGTGAAACGGAAGTTACGACCACCTTTAACAACCTTTGTTACACGCTTGATTGACACTACTTTTTCTTCTAACTCAAACTGGCTAGCATCAATGATAGAACGTTTCATGTGTTCATTTCCTCCCTAATTAGAATTCTAACCCAGCTTCTCTTGCTGCGTCTGCTAATGCTTTCACTTTTCCGTGGTAAATAAAGCCGCCTCTGTCGAAAACAACTTCTTTAATACCAGCTTCGATTGCTCTTTTTGCAATCACTGTTCCTAAGTATGCTGCTGCATCAACGTTATTGGTTTTTTCTAACTCAGCTTTTACTTCTTTCTGTGTAGTAGAAGCAGAAACCAGAGTTTTTCCAACTGTATCGTCAATAATTTGAGCATACATATGATTATTGCTGCGGAATACTGCTAAACGTGGTGTAGCAGTTGTACCGCTAAGATGATTACGTAATCTTCTATGTTTTTTGCGCGAACTTTCGCTCTTGATACTTTACTAACCATTTTTACACTCTCCTTACTTATTTCTTACCAGTTTTACCAACTTTACGTCTGATAACTTCATCAGCATATTTAATACCTTTACCTTTGTATGGTTCAGGTCTTCTCTTATCTCTGATTTCAGCAGCGTACTGGCCAACTTTTTCTTTGTCAATTCCGGATATAACGATTTTGTTTCCGTCTACTTTAGATTCCAGACCTTCTGGATCTTCCATTTCTACTGGATGAGAATATCCTAAGTTCAGAACTAATTTTTTGCCCTGTTTGGATGCTCTATAACCAACACCGTTTACTTCCAGAGTTTTTTCGTATCCCTGGCTTACACCAGTTACCATGTTCTGGATCAGTGTTCTTGTTAAGCCATGTAAAGCTTTCATTTTCTTTAAATCGCTTGGTCTTGTTACAACAACATGACCATCTTCTAATTTGATTGACATTTCAACCGGTAACGCTCTTTCAAGTGTTCCTTTAGGACCTTTTACAGTCACTACGTTGTTCTCAGCAATTTTAACTTCTACTCCTGCTGGAACAGCTACAGGCAGTCTTCCAATTCGTGACATACCAATTTCCTCCTTACTTAAATTTTCGGAAGGGCCAATTATGGTTCCCCTCTGTTTTCAGTATTGCTATCTATGATAAAGGACAAAGTCCTGTTATCCTCTCGCTTGGACATAATAAAAAACTCGCTTGGACATATTTTAAACCAAATTATCTTCGCATTCGGCACACCACTCTCACTAAACTCAGCTCCCGCCTTTGGCGTGGCTTCATTAAGTGTTCAGGTGGGCTTTCACACTAACCTCATACTTCGCCTAACGGCTTGTATTCGCTAAGTGTTCAATGCCTACCAAACAAATGCCAGTACTTCTCCACCTACATGAAGTTTTCTAGCTTCTTTGTCTGTGATAACTCCCTGGTTTGTAGAAAGGATTGCAATTCCTAATCCACCTAATACTCTTGGAATTTCCTGGCTTCCAGCGTAAATACGCAGACCTGGTTTGGAAATTCTCTTCAGACCTGTAATGATTTTTTCATTTTTGTCTGCACCGTATTTTAAAGTGATGCGGATTGTTTTGAAAGCTCCGTCTTCCAGAACTTCATATTTTGCAATATAACCTTCTTTTACCAAAATGTCGGCAATAGCAAGTTTCATTTTAGATGCCGGTACATCTACTGTGTCGTGTTTTGCAGTGTTTGCGTTACGGATTCTTGTAAGCATATCTGCGATTGGATCGCTCATTGTCATGATAGTTTCCTCCTGTTTTTAGACTTTTCATGTTAATTATTTTTTAGTTTTGTTTGAAATTTTTTTCGGTTCACCACTCTCACTAAACTCAGCATTCGCTATTGCTCTGCTTCGTTAAGTGTTCGGGTGGGCTTTCGCACTAAGCTCGTCCGTCGCCATTCGGCGACGACTCACTAAGTGCTCAATGCTACCAGCTAGCTTTTTTAACTCCTGGGATCTGTCCTTTGTATGCTAATTCACGGAAGCAAACACGGCAGATACCGTATTTTCTCAGGTATGCATGTGGACGTCCGCAGATACGGCAGCGGCTGTATTCTCTTGTGGAGAATTTCTGTTTGCGCTGCTGTTTAACTTTCATTGCTGTCTTAGCCATGAATTTTCCCTCCTAATAATCTTATTTTGCAAATGGCATATTAAATAATGTCAATAATTCACGAGCTTCTTCGTCTGTTTTAGCAGTGGTAACGAAAATAATATCCATACCTCTTACTTTATCGACTTTATCATATTCCACTTCAGGGAAAATTAACTGCTCTTTGATTCCCAGTGCGTAGTTTCCTCTGCCATCGAAAGCATTTGGATTTACGCCACGGAAGTCACGTACACGTGGCAGTGCTAAGTTGATGAGACGATCAGCAAACTCGTACATTTTTTCGCCTCTTAAAGTTACTTTACATCCGATTGGCATACCTTCACGAATTTTGAAGTTAGCTACGGAGTTTTTCGCTTTTGTTGTAACAGCTTTCTGACCTGTGATTAATTCCATATCAGCTACAGCTGCGTCTAACAGTTTAGCGTTATCTTTGGCTTCACCTACACCCATGTTTACAACGATTTTATCGAGTTTCGGCACTTCCATGATATTCTTATAACCAAACTTTTTGATCATAGCATCTACGATCTCATTTTTATACATTTCTTTCAGTCTGCTCACTTTAAATGGCCTCCTCTCTTATTAATCGATTACTTTTCCTGTAGTTTTAGCGAAACGAACTTTCTTACCATCCTCAACTTTGAAGCCGACTCTGGTAGCTTTTCCTTCATGCATAACCATTACGTTAGATGCATCAATCCAAGCTTCTTTGTTCACAATACCGCCCTGCTGGTTAGCCATAGATGGTTTTGTGTGTTTTGTGACCATGTTTACGCCTTCAACCAGAACAGCGCCTTTTTTCGGATTAACAGAGATTACTTTTCCTTCTTTGTCTTTATCTTTACCAGCGATAACTTTTACAGTATCACCTTTTTTAATTTTAAACATCAGGCTTACCTCCTATAATACTTCCGGAGCTAAGGAAACAATTTTCATGAACTGTTTCTCACGAAGCTCTCTGGCTACTGGTCCAAAAATACGGGTTCCTCTTGGTGTCTTATCATCTTTGATAATAACTGCAGCGTTTTCATCGAATTTGATGTAAGAACCGTCTTTACGGCGAACACCTTTTACAGTACGAACAACAACAGCCTTTACAACGTCACCTTTTTTCACAACACCGCCTGGTGTTGCATCTTTAACAGTAGCAACGATTACATCACCGATGTTAGCATATCTTCTAGTAGAACCACCCATAACACGGATGCAGAGGATTTCTTTTGCACCTGTATTGTCAGCGACTCTAAGTCTACTTTCCTGTTGAATCATGCTTAGATTCCTCCTTACAAATTATTTTGCTCTTTCTACTACTTCAACCAGTCTCCATCTTTTATCTTTGGATAATGGTCTTGTTTCCATAACTTTTACTGTATCACCAATTTTGCATGTGTTTTCTTCATCATGCGCTTTTAATTTATAAGTTCTCTTTACAATTTTTCCGTAAAGAGGATGTTTAACGTGGTTTTCGATAGCTACAACAATGGTCTTATCCATTTTGTCACTTACAACTTTACCAACACGTGTTTTTCTAAGATTTCTTTCCACGATTATGCTGCTCCTTTCTATTTCTAGGAATGAATTCCTTATGCATTTGCTTTCTGAGCAATCAGAGTCTGGATTCTAGCGATGTTCTTACGAACTTCTTTAATTCTGCTTGTGTTGTCCAACTGATTTGTTGCATTCTGAAATCTCAAGTTAAAGAGTTCCTTTTTAGCAGCTACTAATTCTTCCTGTAATTCTGCAGCTGATTTTGTTTTTAAATCTTCTACATAATTTTTAATTTTCACTGTTATCACCGCCTTCTAAGTCTGCACGAGAAACGATTTTACATTTACATGGTAACTTGTGCATCGCAAGACGTAATGCTTCACGAGCTGTTTCTTCCGGAACGCCTGCGATTTCAAACATTACTCTGCCTGGCTTTACAACTGCTACCCAGTATTCTAAGGCACCTTTACCGGAACCCATACGTGTTTCTGCTGGTTTTGCTGTTACTGGTTTATCTGGGAAAATTTTAATCCATACTTTACCACCACGTTTGATGTAACGGGTCATGGCAACACGGGCTGCCTCAATCTGGTTGGATTTGATCCAGCATGGTTCTGCTGCTACCAGACCGAATTCACCGTAGTTGATTTTATTTCCTCTTAATGCTTTTCCTTTCATGGAACCGCGAAACTGTTTACGACGTTTAACTCTTTTTGGCATTAACATAATTATTTATCGCTCCCTTCCTTAGTTCCTTTTGTTGGAAGTACTTCGCCATTGTAGATCCATGCTTTTACGCCAACTTTGCCGTAAGTGGTATCTGCTTCAGCGAAACCATAGTCGATATCTGCTCTTAATGTCTGAAGCGGAATAGTTCCTTCGCTGTAGAACTCTGTACGAGCCATATCAGCACCGCCAAGACGTCCGGATACGGAAGTTTTAATACCTTTTGCTCCGGCTTTCATTGTTCTGGACATTGTAGATTTCATAGCACGGCGGAAGGAAATACGGTTTTCCAACTGTAATGCAATGTTTTCAGCTACTAACTGAGCATCTCTGTCCGGTCTTTTTACTTCTTTGATATCAACAACTAATTTTTTATCTGTAAATTTCTGTAATTCAGCTTTTACTTTTTCAATCTCTGCTCCGCCTTTACCGATTACAACACCTGGTTTAGCAGTGTAGATGATGATTTTCACTCTGTCAGATGCTCTTTCGATTTCAATCTTAGAAACACCTGCGCTGTATAATTTCTTTTTCAGGTATGTTCTGATATTGTAGTCTTCTACTAAGTTATCAGCGAAATCACTTTCAGCATACCATTTGGAATCCCAGTCTTTGATTACTCCGACTCTGAGTCCGTGTGGGTTAACTTTCTGTCCCATGATACTCCTCCTTATCTTTCATCCAATACAACAGTGATATGGCAGTTTCTTTTTTCGATTCTGTAAGCTCTACCCTGAGCTCTTGGTTTGATTCTCTTCATTGTAGGAGCTTTGTTAGCGTAGCACTCTGCAATGTAAAGATTTTCCGGATTCATACCATTGTTGTTTTCTGCGTTTGCAATAGCGGATTCCAGCAGTTTTTTGATTACGCTGGAAGCGTATCTTGGGTTATATGTTAAGATACCCAGTGCTGTCTGAACATCTTTACCACGAATTACATCCAGTACATAGCAAGCTTTCTGTACGGACATTCTTGCGTAGGATAATTTTGCAGACGGTCTTGTATCTTTGTTAGCATTTCTTGCTCTTTTAATCTGACTTCTATGTCCTTTTGCCATGATAAAAGCCTCCTTTCAAATATTAGCGAACACCTGATTTTTTCTCGTCTTTTCCATGTCCTCTGTATGTTCTGGTTGCTACGAACTCACCAAGTTTGTGACCAACCATATCTTCTGTAACATATACTGGCACATGTTTTCTTCCGTCATGAACAGCGATTGTATGTCCAACGAAGGAAGGGAAAATTGTGGAACGACGTGACCAGGTCTTAATAACTGTCTTATTGCCGGCAGCATTCATAGCGTCTACTTTTTTCAGTAAGCTTTCATCTGCGAACGGTCCTTTTTTTAATGAACGAGCCATTGTCTTACCTCCTACTATTTAGCTAATGTTTTACCATCTCTTCTTCTTACAATTAACTTGTTAGACTGTTTGTTTTTCTTTCTTGTCTTCAAGCCAAGAGCCGGTTTGCCCCAAGGTGTACATGGACCTGGACGTCCGATACCGGTCTTACCTTCACCACCACCATGTGGATGGTCATTCGGGTTCATAACAGAACCACGAACTGTAGGTCTGATACCCATGTGACGTTTACGTCCTGCTTTACCAATGTTGATAAGGCTGTGCTCGCCATTTCCTACAACGCCGATAGAAGCGCGGCAGTTTAATGGAACCATTCTCATTTCACCAGATGGCAGACGAAGTGTAGCATATTTTCCTTCTTTTGCCATTAACTGTGCTCCGTTACCAGCGGAACGAACTAACTGTCCGCCTTTTCCCGGATACAGTTCAATGTTGTGTACCATAGTACCAACAGGAATCTCAGATAAAGGTAAGCAGTTACCTACTCTGACTTCTGCTTCAGATCCGTTCATGATCTTCATGCCAACTTTTAATCCTTCCGGAGCTAAGATGTATGCTTTCTCACCGTCAGCGTATGAGATAAGAGCAATATTAGCTGTTCTGTTTGGATCGTATTCGATGGTTTTTACTGTTGCAGGAATTCCATCTTTTCTTCTCTTGAAGTCTACCAGTCTGTATTTTCTTCTGCTTCCGCCTCCGCGGTGTCTAACTGTGATTTTACCCTGATTATTACGTCCAGCATTTTTATTTAATGACACAACCAGAGATTTTTCTGGTGTAGAAGTTGTGATTTCAGAGAAATCAGAACCTGTCATGTGTCTTCTGGAAGGTGTATATGGGCTGTATGTTTTAATTCCCATTACTGTCTCTCCTTTCATAACTGCCAGGCATGCAACATGCCCTGGCGTTTCTTTGCCGCAGCCGAATATCGGATTATTATTTCTCGACTGCTCATTTTCCTATATTTAACGGGTTTGTTCACTCAATGTGAACGGGGTCTGTCGAAACTTCCCTCAACTAACCTCGAACTTCGTTCTCGCTAAGGTTCGGGAAGGGCGTTCTCACTAAATTCAGCTTCGCCTCATTAAGTGTTCACAGCCAGTCTTATAACCCCTCAAAGATTTCAATATCTTTGCTGTCTTCTGTTAATGTTACAATTGCTTTTTTTGTCTTAGCAGTTTTTCCAAAAGTCATACCGCGTCTTTTGTTCTTTCCGTCTAAGTTCATGGTATTAACAGATTTTACTTTTGTTCCTTCGAACATTTTTTCAACAGCTTCTTTAATCATAGTTTTGTTTGCATCTGTGTGAACTAAGAAAGTATATTTTTTCTCGCCCATGGCAGCCATACTTTTTTCAGTCACAACTGGTTTCAGGATTACATCATAATACTTTACGTTTGCCATTATGCGTATACCTCCTCGATTGCTGCTGCAGAAGCTTTTGTTAAGATTACTGTGTTATATTTCAGTACGTCATATACATTGATTGTATTTGGCAGTGCTGTAACAACATTCGGAATGTTTCTTGCAGATAAAACTACATTTGCATCGTTGTCAGCTAAAACAACCATTGCTTTAGAAACATTTAAGTTATTTAAAACATTCTGCATTGCTTTTGTTTTAACTTCATCAAGTTTCAGCTCGTCCAGAACAATTAATTTGTTTTCCTGAACTCTGCTTGTAAGAGCGGATTTAAGCGCTGCTCTTCTTTCTTTTTTGTTCATTTTTACAGAGTAGTCTCTTGGTGTTGGAGCAAATACAACTCCGCCGCCTGTCCACTGTGGAGCTCTTGTTGAACCCTGTCTGGCATGACCGTTCCTTTCTGTCTCCAAGGTTTTCTTCCGCCTCCGGAAACTTCAGAACGTGTTTTTGCTTTCTGTGTTCCCTGACGATTATTTGCAAGCTGGCGTACAACAGCTAAATGTACTAAGTGTTCGTTGACTTCAACACCAAACACTGCATCGTTTAATTCCATTGTTCCAACTTCTTTGCCTTCCATATTATAAACAGATACGTTTGCCATTTTATGTGGTCCTCCTTTCCAACGAAAACTTATTTGCCGCTTTTCACTGTTTCTTTGATAGTAACTAAGGATTTCTTAGGTCCTGGAACTGCGCCTTTTACTAACAGCAAGTTGTTTTCAGCGTCAACTCTTACAACTTCCAGATTCTGAACAGTTACTTTTACATGTCCCATATGTCCTGGCATTCTTTTTCCTTTGAATACTTTGGATGGGTCAGAACATGCACCGTTAGAACCTGCATGACGATGGTATTTAGAACCGTGAGCCATAGGTCCTCTGGACTGTCCGTGTCTCTTAATAGCACCCTGGAATCCTTTACCTTTGCTGATTGCAGTAGCGTCAATCTTGTCGCCTGCAGCAAAGATGTCTGCTTTGATTTCCTGTCCTAATTCGTAATCACCTTCTAATTTGAATTCTCTTACGAATCTCTTGCAGGAAACACCAGCTTTTTCAAAGTGGCCTTTCATTGGTTTGTTTACAAGAGCTTCTCTCTTGTCGCCAAAACCAACCTGTACTGCTTCATAGCCATCATTGTCCATAGTCTTAATCTGTGTTACCACACAAGGACCAGCCTGCAATACAGTTACTGGAGTTAAAACTCCGTCTTCGTTGAAGATTTGAGTCATTCCGACTTTAGTAGCTAAGATTGCTTTCTTCATTCTCTTTACCTCCTGTGAATCTACAGCGGATTACACTGTGATGTGCAATCATCCTAGACAAACAGTCAATATGCTGTAAGCACTTGATAAGGCTTCGCCGAATCTAGTGCGAACGCACATCACGACACTTAATGAGGCTTCGCCGAATTTAGTGACGAGATGCTTCCCATATATCAACCTTGTAAGGATAATCTCTTAACTTTTTAAACAGAATCTATATTAAAATTATTTCTGTTTCATTTTGATGTCGATATATACACCTGCCGGCATTTCTAATCTTGCCAGAGCATCTACAGTTTTCTGTGTTGGTGCAATGATATCGATAAGTCTTTTGTGAGTTCTCTGTTCGAACTGTTCTCTGGAGTCTTTGTATTTGTGAACCGCACGTAAGATAGTTACTACTTCTTTCTTAGTTGGAAGTGGAACCGGTCCGCTAACAGTTGCTCCGTTTTTCTTAACAGTTTCGATAATTTTACCAGCAGATGCATCTACTAACTGATGATCATATGCTTTTAAAGTGATTCTCATTACTTGACTTGCCATAAAAAAGTCTCCTCCTATTCGCACTTTTAATGAGCACGACAAGCGGCGACTGTACACATTCCCGTGTGTGTCATCTTAACTCTGCACACACTCCCACCCTGTAGTGGTATGTCTTTAGATGTAATACAGTGACTTGTCGTCAGTTTCCTAACTTGACATTCGCTCCACGGAAAACCTGGCTTTTGCCAGCAACCTCACGCTTCATAGCTATCATGTCACAGCACTTAGTAGTATATACGAAGTTTTTTCCAAATGCAAGTACTTTTTTTGTTTTTTTTTCAAGAACAAAAAATCCTTGCATTCACTGTATATAAAAAATACGGATGTCTTTCCGACTCAGACTGTATCGGAAAAACATCCGTATTCTTTTTCTGCTTCTATAACAGGTCGGAATAGTCCAGAAGAGTAACTTCGTTTTCCTTATCTTTTTTGACTTCCGGTTCTTCACCTGCCTGTTTTGCTTTTGCCAGAAGTTCCTGAACCGTTGGTGTCTTCGGAACTGCATTGACATTTACCGGAATTTCTTCTTCCAGTGAAAGTTCTTCCGGGATTTCCACAGTATCTGTGATTTCCGGCTGAACCTCTTCTGATTTTTCCACAACTTCCGGCTGCTGATTTACCTCTGCTTCTTCTGTAAGAGTTTCCGGCTGAGGCTGAACAGGAACTTCTTCTGCACTTTCCGGTTCCTGGTTTACTGCTGAAACACCTAATGCAATGGAAGACATGGCATCTTTCATAGCTTCGTCAAAGCCCTGAAGTTCTTCTGTTTTTTCTTCTTCCGGTTCTTCTGCTTCATCTTCATCCTCATCTTCTTCTTCCAGAAGTCCCTTTTTCTCCAGCTTCCGGCGGCGCTTCTCTTCTTTTTTCAGGCGACGGCGTTCTTTTCGGCTTAAGGTCTCTTCTTCCTCATCCTCTTCGTCATCGTCCTCTTCATCTTCTGATTCTTCTTCCTCTTCTTTCAGGCGGCGTTTTTCTTCCTTGCGACGAAGCTTTTCTTCTTTTCTCAGACGGCGGCGTTCCCTGCGGCTTAAAGTTTCCTCTTCCTCATCTTCTTCGTCATCGTCCTCTTCATCTTCTGATTCTTCTTCCTCTTCATCCTCATCTTTACGCCAGAGTTCTGAAAGAATGAACAAAATAATCAAAAGAATAATACCAAGGCCAATGACAATTAATCCGCCCTTTGTCTGCAACGCAATAGCAGCATATCCGATAAAAGGAACAACCACCGCAACCTTCGGAACTGATTTCTGCAGTGTAATCACTTCTGTATCACCGCTTTTGCTGTAAGGGTCTTTTACTTCATATGCCCCTGCACTGCTGTCCATATCTGTGATTTCATATACATAGGTACTGGAACCTTCACTGAAGATAATCTTATCTTTCTTTTTCAGGTCCTTCACCCTCACGTCTTTTCCATAGGCAACAGAACCAACGGGAAGATTTGTATCTGTGCTTCCGTTGTCATTCATCACGGTGTCAACCCCTGCAAAAGGAGGAACCAGAAGCGCTGCTGCTATTACTATAGAAAAGAGAACCACCAGGTTCACAATCGTTTTCAAAATTTTTGACATTTGTGTACTCCTCACTTCACATCTTCACTGTTACAATTTGCATTTTATTTATCTTACCATTTTTCAGCAAAGATGTATAGAGTCAATTACATGTTTTGAAGAAACGCACAGTATCCTCTGTAAGCTTCGTAAACATCCACCTTGCTGGTAATTTCCCATGGAGCATGCATATTCAGCACAGCCACACCACAGTCGATTACTTCCATATTATAGTTTGCCAGGATATAGGCAATGGTTCCGCCGCCGCCCTGATCTACTTTTCCAAGCTCTGCTGTCTGGAAAGCAACCTGCTCTTCATCCATAACCTTACGAAGTTTTGCAAGATACTCTGCATTGGCATCATTAGATCCGCTCTTTCCTCTTGCGCCTGTATATTTGTTAAAGGTCATTCCATGTCCCAGGTAAGCAGAATTTTTCTTTTCCATTACTTCCGGGAAATTTGGATCAAAGGCTGCGCTTACATCGGAAGAAAGCATCATAGAATTTTTCAGGGCTCTGCGGAGTTTCAATTCACTGTACTGGCCGCATGCGTTCATCACTTCTGCAGTTGTATTTTCAAAGAATTTTGACTGCATACCAGTTGCTCCCACGCTTCCGATTTCTTCTTTATCCACTAACAGGCATACTGATGTATATTTCACCTGCTCCTGTTTCATAATTGCTGCAAAAGACGGATAAGAGCATACACGGTCATCCTGTCCATATCCCATAATCATGCTTCTGTCTAAACCGTAATCTCTTGCTTTTCCTGCCGGAACCACTTCAAATTCTGCGGAAAGGAAATCTTCCTCTTCAATTCCGTATTTTTCTTTTAAAATGGCAAGAATCTGCGCTTTTACCGGTTCCTCTTCTTCGCCTTCCAACGGAATACTTCCTACCAGCATATCCAGCTTTTCACCTTCCACCACTTCAGCGGCTGTCTTCTGAAGCTGTTTCTGAGACAGATGAATCAGCAGATCGGAAATTCCAAGAACCGGATCCTGTTCCTCTTCTCCGATTACCACAGTTACATTTTCCCCGTCTTTCTTAGAAACAACACCGTGAAGCGCCAGGGGAAGAGTCACCCACTGGTATTTTTTCACACCACCATAGTAATGGGTATCCAAAAGAGCCAGTTCCTGATCTTCGTACAGAGGATTCTGTTTTAAATCCAGTCTTGGAGAGTCAATATGCGCTCCCAGGATTCTCATACCTTTTTCCAGAGGTTCCTCTCCGATCAGATACAAAGCCAGTCCTTTTCCTTTATTATTGGCATATACTTTGTCCCCTGCTTTTAAGGTTTCTCCGCTTTCGATAATTGCATCAATATTGCGATAGCCTGCTTTTTCTGCCTGCTGCACCATTCTGTAACACATTCCCGTTCTGTCTTGCAGCTGCTTATAAAATCTTTATATGCTTCACAAAAAGCAAACACTTCTGTTTTATCCGCATATTTTTTCCATGCGTTTTCTGTCTTCATACTGTTACCTCCTATGTATTTTACCGAATTTCTTCCCGTCTGAATATAACACAACTTGCATCAGATTGCAAGGCGGGTTATAATGTGTAGTTGTTTTATAATTTCACAATAAGGCGGTATTTGTTATGAAAAATAAAATCAAAACCATTGAAGACCTTTCCTTAAATGCATGGCCTTCTCATCAAATACAGATTTATGACGGTTGGATTCTGCGTTTTTCTTATTTTTATACCCATCGCACCAACTGCATTGAACAAATTGGTCCTTCTTCTATTCCTCTGGCAGATAAGCTGGATTATTGCGAAGAAATTTACGAAAAATGGGGAAGTCCTGCCATTTACAAAATAAATCCTCTCATTGACAGCTCCTTTGACCAGAAGCTTACACAGCGGAACTATCACATGGCCCATGTAACGGAAGTCATGACTATGGAACTTTTGAAACGAAAGCCTGCAAACCTTTCCTCTTCTGTAATTCTCCGTTCCAAAATCTCTCCCGCCTGGCTAAATGCTTTATTTTCCATGAAAGGTACCAATAACCAGATTCACCGCACTATTGTGCCATCCATGTATGCAGCCATTCCAAAAGATACCATTGCTGCTTATGTTTATGACAGGGATCAGATTATTGCTACCGGCCTTGGGATTTTAGACAGGGACTATATTGGCCTGTATGCCATACATGTTCATGAGAATTACCGCGGCCAGGGCATTGGCAGAAATATCTGCTGTTCTATCCTGGATGCCGCCATGGAACAGGGCGCTTCATCTGCCTATCTTCAGGTAGTAGAAGGAAATGCTCCTGCCAAAGCCCTGTATACAGCTTTGGGCTTTGAAGACTTCTACACCTACTGGTTTCGCCAGCAATATCCTGTCTCTTTAACAGATAATCATCCCAGTGATTCCTGATTCCATACTTTTCAAGCAAAAAGGGGATGCCGATTCCAGATACGGCGCCCCCTTTTGCTTCTATATTTTCTTTTTCCTTTTATGATTGAAAACACCTTATTCTGAAGGTTTGCTCAGATATTCTTCAATGCTTTTCATAGCTTCTTCTTCGTCTGCTCCATCTACAGAGACAGTAACGCTTTCTCCTGTATCCAATCCCAGGCTCATCATTCCCATGATGCTTTTTGCATTGACCTTTCTCTCTTCACTCTCCAGATAAATGTTACTTACATACTGGCTTGCAACCTGCACAAGCATTGCAATAGGTCTTGCTTCCAGACCATTTGAAATTCCGATGGTAATTGGTTTTCTAATCATACCTGTTCCTCCTGACTCCTCTTAGCTCATTGGCTATACTGCAGATTTTCCTCAGACGGTGGTTCATCCCGGATTTCCCTACCGGTGTGGAAAGCAGAGCTCCTAATTCTTTTAAGGAGGCCTGTGGATATTCCAGTCTAAGCAGCGCGGTTTCTTCCAGATTTTCCGGAAGACTGTGAAGCCCTGCTGTATCTCTGATATAAATAATATCCTCTACCTGCTTTACTGCAGCATTTACAGTCTTGTTGATATTTGCTGTTTCACAGTTCACTTTTCTGTTTACAGTGTTCCTCATATCCTTGAGAATCCGCACATTCTCCAGATTCATTAAGGAAACACCGGCGCCCATGATTCCCAGAAGCTCTACAATCTGAGCCCCTTCTTTCACATAGACTACATAGTATTTCTTTCGTTTGACAATTTTCGCATCTACCTCAAAAGACTGAATCAGCTCCATGAGCTGTACTGCCTTTGTCTTGCTGCTGCAGACAATTTCAAAATGATAAAACTTCTCCGGATCACTAATCGAACCGGCGCATAAAAACGCTCCGCGGATAAATGCCCGCTTACAGCAGTTTCTCTGCACAACCATCTGATTTACCAAAGCATCCAGATTCTGCGGCATCCGGTCAGCGCCCAATAGCTTCACTGCCTGTAAAACTTTCACCGCAAGCTGTGAATCCTTCAGTTCCATCAAAAAACGGTTATTCTTTTTTGTAATCCTATTATCAATAGAAACACTGTCATTCATTGTAAACGTTTTTTGCAGCAATGTAAAGTACTTTCTCACAAGACTTTCATTTTCGGAAGAAACTCTCAGGTCAATCTGCTTGTCCAAGCCTGACAATCTCCCCGTCAAAAGCCAGAACCGCTGCCAGTTCTGCAATTTGACAATGCCTGGCGCTGTCTATGCAGCGCAGCAATTCTTCTTTTACGCTTCCGGAAAAAGACATTTTTTCCCATCCTTCTCTATATCTCTATGTTCAATTCGGATTCCATATGTATCGTTTTCCCCTAACCGTCTGTACAGCTCATTTGCCAGGGTAACGGAACGGTGTTTTCCACCGGTACATCCCACTGCAATCACCAGTTGGGTTTTTCCCTCTAAAATATAATTGGGAATCAGAAACCGAATCATATCTTCCAGCTTATCCGAAAATACATGGGCTGCTTCAAATCCCATGACATAGTCACTTACCGGTCTGTCATTTCCACTTAAAGGACGAAGGTTTTCCAGATAATATGGATTTGGAAGAAAACGCACGTCAAAAACCAAATCTGCATCCTGTGGTATCCCGTACTTAAAGCCAAAGGAAAGTACGGTTACCATAAGATTCTTAAAAGTTCTGTTTTCTACAAAAATCTTCTCAAGCTCTGCCTTTAATTCTCTGGTCAGCAGTTTGCTGGTATCTAAAATATAATCTGCATATTCCTTCAAAAATTGCAAGCGTTCTCTTTCTTTTTGAATCCCGTCATCTACCCGTCCGGCTCCTGCTAAAGGATGGCTTCTTCTGGTTTCTTTATAACGTCTCACCAGCGCTGTGTCATCTGCATCCAAAAACAGGATTTCCGACTCAATTCCTGAAAAACTGATTTTCTCTAACACTGTCTTTAATTCATCCAGAGAACGTCCGCTGCGGATATCCACGCCAATAGCTACCCGCTCAATTTCCCCTGAAGCGCTGTCCTTAATCAACTGCACAAATTTATCAATCAAAGGAACCGGAAGATTGTCTACACAGAAATATTCCATATCCTCCAGCATTTTCAAAGCTGTACTCTTCCCTGCTCCTGACATTCCCGTCACAATTACAAACCGCATGATACCTCCTAAAACTCTCCCAGGAACCGCACTTCTGTTTCCAGATCCACGCCAAACTGTTCCTTTACTCTTCTTTGTACTTCCCGAATCAGGTTCAGCACATCCATAGCAGTAGCCCCGCCTTTATTCACTACAAACCCACAGTGTTTCTCTGATACCTGGGCTCCTCCTACGGAAAAACCTCTAAGCCCACTGTCCATAATCAGTTTTCCCGCAAAATATCCCTCCGGTCTTTTGAAGGTACTTCCTGCGCTTGGCATTTCCAGAGGCTGTTTGGAGGTTCTGCGCTCCTTTAAATCTTCCATGGTATTGCGGATTTCTTCCTGATTTCCCCTGGTAAGTTCCAGTTCCACAGAAAGCACAGTATAGCCTTTTTCCTTTACAATACTGGTCCGGTAACCCATCTTTAATTCTTCCTTTGGCAGTACCCGGACCTCTCCCTGTGTATCCAGAACTTTCACACTCTTAATAATATCTTTCATCTCGCCCCCATAGGCTCCTGCATTCATAAAAGCAGCGCCTCCTATGGTTCCCGGAATCCCGGAAGCAAATTCCATTCCAGTAAGTCCTGCCTCTAAAGCCTCTGCCGCAACCTTTGACAGCAAAGCTCCTGCCTTTGCCTGAATACAGCAGTCTTTTACTGTAATGTCACTGAAGTTCTTCCAAAGCTGTATCACCACGCCCCGGTATCCCTTGTCACTGACCAGAAGATTACTTCCGTTCCCCAGAACAAAATAGGGCAGTTTCTCTTCTTTACAGATTTCTACAATCTCCTGCACCTCATTTGTACTGTGAGGACAAAGATAAAAATCTGCCGGTCCGCCAATGCGGAAGGTTGTATGCCTGCTCATGGGTTCCTGCTGCTTTACATTATCACTTCCCAGACAGTTACAAAATTTATTTTCGATTCTATGATTATCCATTTACAATCCCCTTTATTTTTTGTTAAATACCAGATCTTTGATGACCTCGCCTGCAATCATAAGCCCCGCTACTCCCGGAACAAAGGAAACGCTTGCCGGAACCGGTCTTCCAGTACCGCTTCGTACCTCAGTTTCCTCCTGTGGCGCCTTTTCTGTCCGTTTCTTCTTAATGGCGGTTTCTGTAGAAAATAAAACCTTTACTTTCTTTATTTTTCTCTTTTTCAGTTCTGTACGCATAACCTTAGCCAAAGGACACACACTGGTTTTTGAAATATCTGCAATCTGAAAACAGGAGGGATTCAGCTTATTCCCTGTACCCATGCAGGAAATCACCGGAACCCCCGCCTGTTTTGCCATTTCAATCAAAAGCAGCTTTGCAGATACGGTATCCACTGCATCCACCACATAGTCAAATGCTGTAAAGTCAAAAAGTCCTGCTGTCTCTTTGCTGAAAAAGGTATCATATGTATGAACACAGCCTCCTGATTAATATCCATAATCCGTTCTTTGGCCACCTGTACTTTTTTTCTGCCCATGGTAGAGCGCAGAGCCACTAACTGGCGGTTCAGATTTGTCAGGCTTACTTCATCGTGGTCTACTAAAATCAAAGTTCCCACACCGGCTCTTGCCAGCGCCTCTGTTACATAAGACCCCACACCCCCGATTCCAAACACTGCTACTCTGGCATTTGCCAGGGTGCGAAGTCCGTCTTTTCCTAATAGTTCTTCTGAACGTGAGAATGCATGAAGCATTTCCGCTTCCTCCTGTTACTTCATTTTTCAGGCAGCCTCAAAGGAGTACTGCCTGACATGACTGCTTTTATTATACTATTGATTGCGGTAAAAGTATAGATGGCTTTTCTTAAAATACTCTAAAGTCACAATTACTCTTTCATCTTCGGCCTAAACACCAGACTTGCCACATAACTGAATATCAGAGCTGCTGAAATCCCCACAGCACTGGCAGTAAAGCCACCCATAAAAATCCCCAGAATCCCGTCTTCTAAAACCGCTTTTTTCACTCCCTTAAATAAGGTATTGCCAAATCCCAGAAGGGGGACGCTTGCTCCTGCCCCTGCATAGGAAATCAGCTTATCATACAGGCCCACACTTCCAAACACTGCCCCGGTACATACCAGAACGCACCATAACCCTTCCCGGAAGCATCTTGGTTTTCCTCTAATAAAATCTGTCCACCAGTGCGA
>ENA-OQAA01000065-OQAA01000065.1-human-gut-metagenome-genome-assembly--contig:-NODE-65-length-72286-cov-2.556521_pt1 | contig 72286 bp, 86 predicted proteins | sample MGYA00242489_ERZ504515 | MGnify/ENA primary metagenome ERZ504515 (study PRJEB26092, sample SAMD00036237) | human gut metagenome | host: Homo sapiens | study: EMG produced TPA metagenomics assembly of... | reverse complement strand
TCAATTAATTTGAAAAGTAGGCGGTCCGGACGGGACTCGAACCCGCGACCCCATGCGTGACAGGCATGTATTCTAACCAGCTGAACTACCGAACCTCTTTTCTTTTATCGCTATCTCTCTCGATTGCGGTGCAAAGGTAAGTATTATTTTTAAACCTGCAATAGCTGACGCAAAAAAATATCATATTTGATAGCAAAAATATCTGGAGAGACCTCAGAAGCTACATAATTATGCCGCCCCTATCCCCTTCCCGATCACACCAGTTTATCACAAATACATTTCATTTTGGAACTTTTCAATCGCCATTCATAATTATGTAATGATAATTTGTTACTTTTGCGACTCAATATAAATGCTTAACAACAATGGACGTTGCCATTATTAAATATAATGCCGGAAACATCTACTCAGTAGATTACGCTTTGAAGCGGTTGGGCATTACCCCGATCATCACGGCTGATCCGGAATTATTAAATAAAGCGGATAAGGTTATCTTTCCCGGAGTAGGTGAAGCTTTCACGACCATGGAGTATTTAAGGGAGCATAAATTGGATCAGGTGATCTTGAACCTAAAGCAACCGGTACTCGGGATATGCCTCGGCATGCAATTGATGTGCATGCGTTCAGAGGAGGGAAACGCGGATTGCTTGGGGATCTTCCCTACGGAAGTAAAACGTTTCATTCCGCAAAAGCATGAGGACAAGGTTCCTCACATGGGTTGGAATACCTTGACAAACGTTAAAAGCGGCCTATTCAATGAGCGATTGGAGAACAAATTTGTTTACTTCGTACATAGTTATTATGTACCTGTAAATGAATATACGGCGGCTACGACCGATTACATCCTTCCGTTCAGCGCCGCTTTACATAAGGACAACTTCTACGCAACACAGTTCCATCCGGAAAAAAGTGGATCGGTAGGAGAGGTTATATTGAAAAACTTTTTTAAAGATATGATTGAGCTTATTCCCGCTATAGATATAATAGATGGCAAATGCGTCCGGTTGACGCAAGGAGATTACGCGACCAAGAAGATTTACAACGAAGATCCTCTGGAGGTGGCCAAGATGTTCGAGGGTAACGGCATCCGGCGTTTGCATGTGGTAGATTTGGATGGAGCCCGTGAGGGACGCATCATCAACTACCGTATCCTTGAGCGGATAGCGACCCGGACTTCCTTGATCATTGATTTCGGAGGGGGCTTGAAACAAGAGGATGATCTGGAGATCGCCTTCGAAAGCGGCGCCAGATGGTAACCGGGGGTAGTATCGCCGTGAAGAACCCGGAAATGTTCACCTCTTGGATCAGTAAGTTCGGTAGCGAGAAAATCATATTAGGGGCCGATGCCAAGGAAAAGAAGATCGCCATCAGCGGTTGGGAGGAAACGACCAGCCAAGAGTTGATTCCTTTTATCAAAGGATATTACGACAAGGGGATTACCAAGGTGATCTGCACGGATATCGCACGGGATGGTATGCTGCAAGGCCCGGCTATCGATTTATATAAAGAGATACGGGACGAGATCCCCTTCCTTTATATCATAGCGAGCGGTGGCGTAAGCTCGATCGAGGATATTGAGAAATTATCTGAGGCTGGGATTCCCGCCGTCATTTTCGGCAAGGCCATTTATGAAGGGAAGATCCAGTTGAAAGATTTACTTCGTTTTACTTGAAATAATAAATAGATATATGCTAGCCAAGAGAATTGTTCCCTGTCTGGATATAAAGGATGGAAAGACCGTAAAAGGCATCAACTTCGTGAACTTTCGCGACGCTGGAGACCCCGTGGAGTTGGGCGCCCAGTACAGCCGTGAAGGGGCCGACGAATTAGTGTACTTGGATATTACCGCCTCACACGAGGGGCGAAAGACTTTCACCGAGTTGGTAAAACAAGTGGCGGCCCATATCAGCATCCCTTTTACCGTGGGTGGAGGTATCAACGAATTGAAGGACGTGGATCGTTTGCTTAGCGCTGGCGCCGATAAGGTCTCGATCAACTCGGCGGCTTTACGTAACCCGGCATTAATCGAGGAGATCGCCAAGAACTTTGGCAGTCAGGTATGCGTAGTCGCTATCGACGCTAATTTTGAGAACAATGACTGGCTATGCTATCTAAACGGAGGGCGTGTCCCGACGGATAAGTATTTGTTTCAATGGGCCTCGGAAGCGGAAAGCCGTGGCGCCGGCGAGATCCTTTTCACCAGTATGACGCACGATGGCGTAAAAGACGGATACGCGAACGACGCTCTGGCTACCTTGGCCGATACGTTGCATATCCCGGTTATCGCCTCCGGTGGAGCGGGAAAGATGGAACATTTCCGGGATACGTTTTCCAATGGGAAAGCGGACGCGGCTTTAGCGGCCAGCGTTTTCCATTTCGGCGAGATACGGATAGGCGACTTGAAGCAATACCTCAAGGACGAGGGGATCAATGTAAGGATATAACACATTATATATAAAGATGAAATTAGATTTCGAGAAAATGGGCGGATTAATACCCGCTATCGTACAAGACAACAACACTAGTAAGGTATTAATGTTGGGCTTCATGAATCAAGAAGCTTATGATGAGACAGTAAGTACGGGTAAGGTTACATTCTTTAGCCGCACGAAAAACCGTTTGTGGATGAAGGGAGAGAGTAGCGGAAATACGTTGCAGGTGGTTAGCATCACGGCGGATTGCGACAACGATACATTATTGATCAAGGCGATTCCAGCCGGACCGGTTTGTCATACGGGAGCGGATACTTGTTTCGGCGAGAAGAACGTAGAGGATATCATGTTCTTGAAATACTTGCAGAACTTCATCGAGCGTCGCCGTCAAGAAATGCCGGAAGGTTCCTATACGACTACCTTATTCCAGAAAGGCGTGAATCGCATGGCCCAGAAAGTCGGCGAAGAAGCGGTAGAGACCGTTATCGAGGCGACCAACGGAACCGAAGACGGCTTCATCTATGAGGCATCCGACTTGGTTTACCACTTAATCGTATTATTGACAAGCAAGGGACTTCGTCTGGAAGACCTCGCCCGTGAATTAAAGAAAAGACATAAAGGTTGATAAATTCTATGGAAGAAGATATTCTACTCAAATTAGAGAACGTGGAGATATGCCGTGAGGAAAACAGGGTATTACACGACGCATGCCTCACGCTTCGTAACGGAGAGTTCGTATATGTGATCGGGAAGGTAGGCTCCGGTAAAAGCAGCCTGCTCAAGTCCTTGTATTGCGAGATACCGATCTTGCGAGGCGAGGCACGTATCATGGATTACAACCTCACCAAGATGAAGCGGAAGGATATCCCTTATTTGCGTAGGAAACTAGGTATCGTCTTCCAAGATTTCCAATTGTTGACCGACCGTTCCGTCTCCAAGAATCTGGAATTCGTGCTGAAAGCCACCGGATGGAAAAAGAAAAGCGAGATCAAGGAACGGATAGACAATGTGCTCCGTCAGGTAGGCATGCAAGACAAAGGCTATAAAATGCCGCATGAGCTATCCGGCGGGGAACAACAACGTATCGTTATTGCCCGTGCCCTTCTGAACAACCCCAAGTTGATACTGGCGGATGAGCCGACCGGCAACTTGGACCCGGAGACGAGCGGACAAATCGTACAACTCTTACACGACATCTGCCAGCAGGGAACGGCGGTGATTATGACCACTCATAACTATACGATCGTGCATAATTATCCTGCCCGCATAGTAAAATGCGAGAATGCCTGTCTAAGTGATGTCAGAGAATAATTTTTTTGTAACTTTGCGGTCGCATTCGATTGAAAAAGAAAACAATTTAATATAGAACAAAAGAAGATGAAAGTTTTAAAGTTTGGCGGTACTTCTGTGGGATCTGCACAGAGAATGAAAGATGTAGCGAAACTGATCACGGGAGACCGTAAGATCGTTGTATTGTCAGCCATGTCGGGTACAACCAACTCGTTAGTCGAGATTTCCGACTACCTGTACAAAAAGAACCCAGACGGAGCGAATGAGATCATCAACAAGCTTGCCATGAAATATATGGCCATGTTGAGGAACTATACAGCACCGAGGAATATAAACAGAAGGCCAAAGAACTGATAAAATCTCATTTCGAATATATCCGTACGCTCACGAAGGATCTGTTTACCTTGTTCGAGGAAAAGGTTGTCTTGGCACAAGGAGAGTTGATCTCTACGGGTATGATGAATCTTTATTTGAACGAATGCGGCGTGAAATCCGTATTGATCCCGGCTTTGGATTATATGCGTACGGATAAGAACGCGGAACCGGACCCTGTCTATATCAAAGAGAAATTGGTGAAATTACTTGCTGATAATAAGGATGCTGATCTATACATCACACAAGGTTATATCTGCCGCAACGCTTACGGCGAGATCGATAACCTACAACGGGGTGGTAGCGACTATAGCGCATCCTTAATCGGCGCGGCTATCGGTGCGGAAGAGATCCAGATCTGGACAGACATCGACGGTATGCACAATAACGACCCTCGTATCGTACAGGGAACGTCTCCAGTCCGTCAATTGCATTTCGAGGAGGCTGCCGAATTAGCTTATTTCGGAGCCAAGATCCTTCACCCGACTTGTATATTGCCGGCTAAATTGAACAACATCCCGGTTCGTTTGTTAAATACGATGCAGCCGGACGCTCCGGGTACATTGATCTCTAACGCGATCGAGAAAGGTAAGATCAAGCGGTTGCCGCCAAAGACAATATTACCTCTATCAAGATCAAGAGCGGACGTATGTTGCTAGCAACAGGTTTCTTGCGTAAGGTATTCGAGACTTTCGAGAACTACCAGACTCCGATCGATATGGTTACGACTTCCGAAGTGGGTGTCTCCGTTACGATCGATAACCGCAAGCATCTGGAAGAGATCGTTGACGATTTGAAGAAGTACGGAACCGTGACCGTAGACGAGGATATGGTTATCGTTTGCGTGGTTGGCGACCTAGAATGGGATAACATCGGCTTCGAGGCTCGTATCGTACAGGCCATGAAGGATGTCCCGGTTCGCATGATCTCCTACGGAGGAAGCAACTACAACGTCTCCTTGCTGATCAAGGCCTCGGACAAGCAGAGAGCGCTGCAAGCTCTAAGCGATCATTATTTAACAACAAATAAAAACAAACGAGGGCGGCCTTTTACAGACTGCCCTTATTTATCTTTATATAATTTCGTATAATATGCTCAAAGGAACATTTCCTGTAGAAAAGTTTAAGCAGCTTTCTACGCCTTTTTATTATTATGATGTCAAGCTATTGCAAGACACATTAGACGTAGTAAAAACCGAATCCGGAAAATATGGTTACCACGTGCATTATGCCGTGAAAGCGAATGCCAATCCCCGTATCCTTTCCATCATAGCGGCAAACGGCCTTGGCGCAGACTGCGTAAGTGGCGGCGAGGTACAGGCAGCTTTAGATGCCGGTTTTCCTGCCGATAAGATTGTCTTTGCCGGTGTCGGCAAAGCGGATTGGGAGATCAACCTAGGACTGGACAATGATATTTTCTGCTTTAACGTGGAATCCGCCGTTGAGCTGGAAATTATCAATGAGCTGGCGGCCACCAAGAATAAAGTAGCCTCTATCGCCCTTCGTATCAACCCGGAAGTGGATGCCCATACACATGCCAAGATCACGACGGGTATGAAGGAAAATAAATTCGGTATCAACCTTAGCCAATTAGGAGGCGTACTGGATAAATTAAAGGAGATGAAGAATGTGAAGTTGATCGGTATCCATAGCCATATCGGTTCACAGATCACGGATATGTCTAGCTTCCGCAATTTGGTAATTCGTTTCAACGAGATACAGGAAGAACTGGAAGCTCACGGGGTTACGGTGGAGAACCTGAACTTCGGAGGTGGATTAGGTATCGATTATTATCACCCGAATCATTTATCGATCCCGGCTTTCGATAACTATTTCGCAGCCATTCATAAACTGCTTCAAGTACGTCCGGGTCAACAGGTACATTTTGAGCCGGGACGTTCGATCGTCGCTCAATGCGGAACATTAATCTCTAAGGTATTATATGTCAAGGAAGGAGAGACGAAGAAATTCGCTATCCTTGACGCAGGTTTCACGGAATTGATCCGCCCGGCGATGTACGACGCTTATCACCGTATCGAGAACATCAGCAGCGATGAGGCAGTAGAGACTTACGATGTAGTGGGCCCGATCTGTGAGTCATCGGATGTATTCGGTAAGGATGTAGAGTTGAATAAGGCTCATCGTGGCGACTTGATCGCCCTTCGTTCCGCCGGCGCTTATGGCGAGGTCATGGCCTCCCAATACAACTGCCGTCATTTACCGAAAGCCTATTATTCCGATACGATAAAATAATGAGCAATTGATCAATGTGCAATATGCCAATGTAAATACCTTGAGTAGCTTATTGGCACATTGGCGTATTAATCATATTGGCTCATTAATGATATTGGCACATTGGCATATTAATCACATTGGCACATTATTATGTTTCTACTCAATAATACAGAGCTTTTCCTATTGGGAATCTCCTTAATAGGGTTCATTATCTTATCTCTTTATTATCTGATCGCTTATGCCCGCCCTTTACGTGCGTCAAAACGAACGGATGATACCTTAGAGGAAGGTAATAAACTCCCCGTATCCATCATCATATACGCTAAAAATGATTCTGAGAACCTCAAGAAACACCTTCCTGCGTTACTTACACAAGATTACCCTGAATATCAGGTAGTCGTTATCAACGATGGCTCGAGAGACGATACCGATGATACGCTAAAGTTCTTTCAAAATGAGTATAAACATTTGTATCATACTTACGTCCCCTCGGACGCTCGCTACCTAAGCCGCCGTAAACTGGCGTTTACCTTAGGTGTGAAAGCGGCCAAATACGATATTCTTCTATTCACGGAGGCGAATTGCCAACCGCTCAGCGATCAATGGTTATCCGCCATGGTTGGTGGATACACACCCGAGACCAGTATTGTCTTGGGCTACTGCAAATACAGCAACTACAAGGGATTCTTTCATAAGTTGATCGCCTATGATAACTTATTGACGGGTTTACGCTATCTATCTTCCGCCCTCTCCCATCACCCATATACCGGAAACGGACGAAATTTATCTTATCGGAAAGAGTTATTCTTCAAGCATAAAGGTTACTACCAATCCTTGAACTTGCATGCGGGAGACGATGACTTATTCATCAACGAAGCCTCGACCAAGGAGAATACGAAAGTAATTTATACCCCGGACAGCCTAACGGAAATGGATCAAATCGAACGTTTTGGAATCTGGAAAGAGATGAAGGTTTCCCGTGCTGCCACTCAACGGTATTACAAAGGAAGCGCCTTGACATTCTATCATCTCGAATCCACTTGTTTCTACCTTTTCCAAGCATCGGTTATCGCTACGGTAGTGATCGGATTACAGGGCAATTGGCTAATCTCCTTGATCGCCGTATTATTATATTTGACACGTTTTATAATCAAGGCAATCGTTTTCGGCAAATCGGCTCGAATGCTTCAACAAAGCCCTACTATCGGTTGGTTATTCCTGTTGGAGTTTATTCAACCCCTGTTCAATGGATATATCCGTATTTACCGGCTTTTCAAAAGCAAAAAGGATTACACGTTCTCCCTAAGCTGACCGACATCAACTTAGTAAGTAGAGCGACCTCTACTTACTAAACAAAGGGGGTGTCTACTTAGTAAGCAGAGGGGTAGTCTGCTTACTAAGCTGATGCCGGTCTGCTTACTAAGTTGTTTTTAGCCCACTTACCGAGACGTTTTTTTATCCCTTCCCGCTCCTAATATCCTCTTGCTTTCCTTTTGACAAATTGTAACCTAAACTCCCGGAGAATCGTTTTTTCCGGGCAAAGGTACAGACTGCTTCCAAATTCACGTTAAAATACATTTAACACGCTCATCATTAATGATATATCAAGAAACGCCCTTTCATTCTAGCGTAAAAACAGTTGCTAAAGCACCCGAATCAAGCTCCTTCAGGCTATTCTACCGGCTCTAAATGGGGAAGTAAGCAGGTTACGATGCCCATTCAAGCAGGTTTATGATCCAATGCTTACAGGTTTACAATGCCCAACGGCATGGTTTCAAACCCCAAAACAGCAGCTTTCTATTATAAAAACAGCCGTTTTCGAGTAAAAACGACCGCTTATCCCCTTGCCTCACCCGTTATTTCGTGCCCGTTTCAAAAAGATCTAGTCACGATACCAGCCCTCAAAGAAGCAAATAGTCAGCAATCCATAAAAAGAAAGAACACTTCGTTCGTTGACGCTTCATCCACACGATCATCTTTGCCACATAAAATCTATCATTTCCCGCATCTTATATCCAAATAATCCAGTATCTTTGCGTTGTTCCCACGCCGATCAAACGGGCAGGAACAGACATATATTGAAAAGGCGTTTATTAGCGTCTTGTCTTCTACATCTCAAACTTCGCAACTTTGGATCGTAAAAGAAGATAAGGCAACGATAGATGCCTGCGGGAGTGTATCGTACCCTTTCGTGTGCCTTTTATGGGTACACGGAAGTTTGTTACATACATATCGGCGTGGGCTTCAACGTTGCTTATCCTTTTAGATGGGCAATGCGAAGGCCTGAGGTGTGGGATAAGTGACAGACGAATCCCGCGCTTTTTTGTATATGCTGGTTTATGAAAGAACTATTTATTAACTTTTAAATATAAATCAGATGAATACAAAAGATCCTTATGTTGTGCGCATGGCTGCTCGCCATCAGCCTCACGCAAGCGCAAGTGCCCCAACTCATCAGCTACCAAGCCGTAGCGAGAGACTTGACGGGCAAAGTCCTGTCCGAGAAACCCATCTCCGTGCAAGTGGAAATCTTGCAGGGCAGCAACCAAGGCACGGCGGTCTACACAGAAACCCACGAACTAACCACCACCAAGACGGGAACGATCAACCTGTTGATTGGTGGAGGCAATGCGCAAGCGGGCGCATTCGCCGAGATCGATTGGAGCAAGGCACCCTATTTCCTTCGCCTTGGCATGAAGCAAAAGGTAGAGACGAAATATACCGAGGTATCGAATACGCAAATGGTATCGGTGCCGTATGCGTTGTATGCGGAGAAGGCGGGGAGTGTGACAAACAATGGAGATCGCATAAAGAATGATTTTATCCTGACATGTGCCGGCGATGGAAATGATAATATCACGTTATTTACAATACTTAGTGGAGGTACTGTTAAAGGCTATGTGGGGAATACATCCGGACAAATATATACCGACGCAGAGCTAAATTTTACAATAATCTACCAAAATGGAATAGATCAACAATTGACCGCCGAGATAGAAGGAGCAACCATAGATACAGAATATAGCTCGAAATCCACAAGTTATGGAAGATGCTATTCTTTTAACTTTGATTATTTCCCCTATCCGGAAAAACATCCACTGACATTGGTGATCAAAGACAAAAACAAAGACGTAGTAGCCTCCTATCCTTTCTTTATCCAATACAACGAATTATATCAACCTCAAAATTAACAATCTCATGAGGAAGCTCCTATTCATATCCTTACTCTTCTCCCCCACCTTGCTCTTCGCCCAGCAAGCATGGAACCCGGCGCATTCTCCTGCGTAGCGGGAGAGAACGGCGAGAACGTCTGGCAAGGCACTGCCGGGCAGCCTCTTGATGGCACGGCTTCCGGAGGTAGTCTATTATATGGAAACACGGAGATCGCCTCTTCCCTTTCCGAAGCGGAAGAGATACGAGGCATCCGCTTGAACAAGAAAACGCTCTCGCTGGAGATCGGGCAAAGCGAACGATTATCCGTAACATTCGATGCGGAAGCGAACGCCAACCGAACCCTCGTATGGCATTCCTCGGACAAGAATATAGCGAGCGTCGATGAATCGGGCGAGGTTAAAGCGCTACAAGCCGGAGAGACGATACTGACCGCCATTACCGCCTCGGGTAACTATGCGGACGAATGTACGGTGACCGTCACCCGCTCCGAACCCCAGCCTACACCGGAGCCTATCCCTGTTACCGATATAACGCTCAACCTCTCTTCCGCCACGATGGAACGTGGGGAATCGCTACAATTGGTAGCCACGGTAAAACCCGCCAATGCGGATGACACCTCCGTCCGTTGGTCTACCTCTGCCCCGGCCATAGCCAGTGTGAATTCCACAGGTCTCGTACAAGCCTTGTCGCCGGGCAACGCCACGATCACGGCCACGACCAACGAGGGGGATCTATCGGCAACCTGCGAAGTGACGGTCAATGAGATTCCCACATCCATCGAAGAGGTAAGCGAGGAGCGGATTGTCTATCCCAGAGTCGTAAAAGACCGGTTCTATCTCAATCTCCCGGCTCCCCAAACCGTCTATCTCATCGACGCAAAGGCCGGATCGTTCAGTCATTCCAAGCCCAAGCAGGAGAAAACACGATCTCGATGAGCGGCTATCAAGCAGGCATCTATTGGGTACGACTTTCCGGTCAAGCCGTAAGCATAGTTAAAGAATAAAAAAGCCCCCTTTTCACAGAGTACTACTTACTTCCTTATAGAAGATATACTTCAAGTGCCCTTGGAGATAACTTTATCAAGCAAGTAAGTAGTACTCCAACATTCTTCTTATTTCCGTTGTTTCTTCACAAAGAAAAATTACCTTTGACTCATTCTCGTAGATATGAACTAAAAAGCAAGAGCGATTATGGAAGATGTAAAAAGAATCCCCTATGGCATTTCCAACTTCGTGGAAGTAGTGGAACAAAACCAGTATTACGTAGATAAGACGATGTATCTGCCCCTACTGGAAGAGCAACCTAGTAATCTTTTCTTTATTCGTCCGCGCCGTTTTGGAAAGAGCATCTTCTTGAGTATGCTACGGGCCTACTATGATATCGCGCAGAAAGAGAAGTTCGATAAACGCTTCGGTAATCTGTGGATAGGTAGCCACCCGACACCTATGCAAGGACAATATCAAGTACTCTACCTCGATTTCTCCCGTGCCAGCGGAGGAAATGGTTCATTGGCCGAGAACTTCGATCGTTATTGTAGCATGGCGATGGATGTATTCGGAAAAGTATACGAACCTTATTACTTTCCCGGTTACGCAAAGAAAATGGAAGCACAGCCCGACTTTGTGAGTAAACTAAACTACCTAAATTTCCATTCAGCCGAATACGGCGCCAAGCTCTATCTCATCATCGATGAATATGATAACTTCACCAATGTTGTCCTCAACGAGCAAGGAAACGAGATCTATCATGCCTTGACCCATGCCAGCGGCTTCTACCGAGAGATCTTCAAGAAGTTCAAGGGGATGTTCGAACGTATCTTCATGACCGGAGTCAGTCCCGTAACGTTGGACGACTTAACGAGCGGATTCAATATCGGCTGGAATATCAGTACCGACCACAGATTCAACATGATGCTGGGATTCAGCGAGACGGACGTACGCACGATGTTCAACTATTACAAGGAAGTTGGTAAACTCCCTGCAGACGCGGACATAGATGCGATGATTCAAGAGATGAAACCGTGGTACGACAATTATTGTTTCGCGGAAGAGAGCTTAGGCCATGATCCAAAGATATTCAACTGCGACATGGTGCTTTACTATCTACGCAATTACATGACGCTGGGCAAATCACCCAAAGAGATGATCGACCCCAATACCCGCACGGACTATAATAAGATGAAAAGACTCATCCAACTGGACAAGCTAGACGGGAATCGCAAGGGTGTATTGCGTAAGATCACGGAGGAAGGCAGATTGTCACGAACTTGATAACCACCTTCCCCGCGACCCAGATCGCTAACCCGGAAATCTTCCCCAGCTTGCTCTTTTATTACGGCATGCTGACTATCACCGCCAAACGGGGGAATTATCTGGTGCTAAGCATCCCTAACAATAACGTGCGCAAGCAGTACTACGAATTTTTGCTAGAGGAATATCAAGATAAGCGTCATATCAACTTGAACGACCTAGGCTGATGTTCTATGATATGGCTTACGATGGCCATTGGCGCGAAAGCTCGAATTTATAGCCAATGCTTATAAGGAGAACTCGTCCGTACGCAGCGCTATCGAGGGCGAGCGAAACATACAAGGCTTCTTCACCGCCTACCTAAGCGTGAACGCCTATTACCTAACCGCACCGGAAGTAGAGTTGAACCACGGTTATTGTGATCTGTTCCTTATGCCAGACCTGCTCCGGTATGAGGTGAAGCATAGCTATATCCTTGAATTGAAATATCTTTCTTCCAAGGACACGGAAGAGAAAGCTGAGACTCAATGGAAAGAGGCCGTGGAACAGATAAAGAAATATGCCGCAGCCCCCAAAGTACGGCAGTTGATACACGACACGAAGTTGCACTGCATCGTGATGCAAATCCGCGGATCCGAGCTGAAACGAATGGAGGAAGTTCAATAGGGTTCTTCCTCTTCCGCCACTTTGGGGAGTTCTTCTTCCGCTAAAAGAGAGTAGGCCGGGGTAAACTTTGCTTGGTAAGTAGATTCCAAATACGTCTTTTCCAATAAACGGACGACATTTTCTAAAGTAGCTTGCCGTTCTTTGGGTTTAAGCTGGCATTCCCAAATCACCATCGTATTCCAGCCCATCGCTCGTAATTCCTCACGTACACGGGCATCCCGGGCTTTATTCCGGTTTAGTTTCTCGGTCCACCACTCTACGGTACGGGGAGGACGAAATTCAGGGCAACCCTCGTGCCCATGCCAGAAACAGCCGTTCACGAAGATAGCGGTCTTATATTTACGCAATACGATATCAGGGGTACCGGGAAGGCGCTTTACATTCACACGAAAGCGAAAGCCACAATGGAACAGGTATTTACGGACTATAATCTCGGGCTTTGTATTCTTACCCTTAATCATAGACATGATATAGCTACGCTTTTCTTTAGAGATAAGATCTGTCATATCAATCCGGCAAAACTAGAACGTATGCCAAAGATACGGCTTTTATTCAAAACGGATACTCTTGGCCGGATCAATCTTCGTAATCAAATAGGAAGGTCCTAACATCATCAACATGGAGGCAGCCAATGTCCCTATATTCAAAAGGAACAGTGAAAATACGCTCAGATCGATAGGCACGGCATCCAAATAATAAATAGAAGGATCTAATTGGATAATGTGGAAATGAGATTGAAGCAAACAAAGAGAGATACCGATGATATTCCCCACAACATTCCTTTGCCGATCAAGAAGAAAGAGACATACAAGAAGATCTTGCGAATACTGTTATTATTTTGTCCCAAGGCTTTTAGGATTCCGATCATATTGGTACGCTCTAAGATTATGATCAATAATCCGGAGATCATGGTAAACCCTGCGACGGAAAGCATCAGCGCCAAGATAACCACCACATTGATGTCCAGCACATCCAGCCAATTAAAAATCATCGGGTTCAACTCCTTGATCGAGCGGGCGTAGAACGTATTGCCATTTCGGTCTTGCCGTTCCGTCAGATCGAAATAAACATCCTCGGCCACTTGGTCCAAACGATCATAGTCATCCACTTGCAACTCCAGTCCGCTTACTTGATCTTTATCCCAACCGTTCAAGCGACGTATCTGCTTAATATCAGCAATTACGAACATCTTGTCATAATCAAGGAAACCCGTCTCATAAATCCCCGTGATCGTGAACTTACGGCACGCACGTCATCTTGCACAAAATAAGTCAGGAAAGAATCCCCTACCTTTAGTCCTAGCAGATCTGATAAATACTTGGAAATAATAACATCTGTAGAGTTCTTATCCGGTTGGATCGTAAAGATCTCGCCTTCTTTTAAATTATCCTTGAAGAAAGTCCAGTCATAATCCGTGTCCACCCCTTTCAAGACAATTCCTTGAAAATCTTGGTCAGTCTTCAAGATACCGAGCTTCGTTGCGAATTTCTCGACATGGCGAATACCCGGGAATGCATCGAGCGCATTCAATAAAGTATCGCTAACCGCTATCGGCTGCGACTCATAGGAAGAATTACTATCGAAATTCGTGATCTGGATATGCGAGCCGAAACCGATCACCTTGTTCCGGACCTCTTTCTTAAACCTATCACGATCGCCACCGAAAGAATCATCACCGCCAATCCCAAGGCGATCCCGATCATGGCAATACGAACAGCGGGAGGAGTAACCTCACGATCCCCCTCCTTACTGAAATGTATCTTTTTGGCGATAAATAGCTCTAAATTCATTTATAACATTCTTCCCGGATAAGCTTCCAGCGCCTTTGATAACACCGTCAAAGCTTTCGCCAAATCTTCCTTTTTCAAGACATAGGCCATACGAACCTCATTCTTACCAATCCCGGTGTCGTGTAAAAACCCGACGCCGGTGCCATCATGACCGTCTGACCCTCGTATTCAAACTCTTCCAGACACCAAGCGCAGAACTTATCGGCATCATCCACCGGAAGTTTAGCCACCGTATAGAAAGCGCCCATCGGTATGGGAGAATAAACGCCGGGAATACGGTTTAAGCCATCGATCAAGCATTTACGCCGTTCCACATACTCGTCATAAGTTTCACGGGCATACTCCTCGGAAGCATCCAAAGAAGCCTCGGCCGCGATCTGTCCGATCAAAGGCGGGCTTAAACGAGCTTGGCAGAACTTCATGACGGCACTACGCACTTCGGCATTTTTCGTAATCAACGCACCGATACGGATACCGCATTCCGAATAGCGTTTGGAGACAGAATCGATCAATACCACGTTCTGCTCGATACCTTCCAGATGACAAGCCGAGATATACGGGGAACCGGTATAGATAAACTCCCGGTATACCTCATCCGAGAAAAGATAAAGATCATATTTCTTTACGATATCCCGGATTTGATTCATCTCACGACGCGTATACAAATAACCCGTAGGATTGTTCGGGTTACAGATCAGGATCGCTTTGGTACGCTCATTGATCAACTCCTCGAATTTCTCTACTTTCGGAAGAGAAAATCCTTCCTCTATCGTAGTCGTCACTGTCCGGATCACGGCTCCTGCGAGATAGCGAATGCCATATAATTAGCATAAGCAGGTTCCGGTACGATAATCTCATCACCCGGATTCAAGCAACTCAAGAAGGCAAACAAAACAGCCTCCGAACCACCGGTAGTGATGATAATATCGTCAGCCGTAAGATTAATATCATACTTTTTATAATATCCAACCAACTTCTCGCGATAACTGCGATATCCCTGACTAGGCTATATTCCAACACCGTACGATCGACATTACGGATCGCGTCGAGTGCCGCTCGCGGAGTGGGAAGGTCGGGCTGACCGATATTCAGGTGATACACATGAACTCCTCTCTGTTTGGCAGCATCGGCCAATGGAGCCAGCTTCCGGATCGGGGAAGCGGGCATTTCGACTCCTCTTTGTGAGATGTTGGGCATTATTATTCTATATTTATTCGTTTTTGAGTGGCAAAGATAGTGATTTTAGTTGACAATTAACACCAAATTCAAGTCGTTTATGACTTGAACCGCATCACGCTCTTTACAGTCATCGACTCATCATCGGCAGTGAGGTAAGTAACCGAATAGTCCTTGCCTCCCTCCTCGACATTGACAATTACATGACCGGCATCAAACGACGAGGGGTTAAGTATATCAAGCCACGGCTGTCCGGCATCCTCGGCACGACGCTCCGCAGGGAACACGGTAGGACACACGATGCGCTCGCCGGGATAAAGATTCCGGTTATAGAAACGTTCCATGACCGAAGGCAGCGTATGAAGCTGATCCCACACGTTGTTGACAACTACACGCGGACGCAACGCAGCCACGAGCTTATCAGTCATTGACTTGTGTCCGTGGTGATTGATTTTCGCCACACTCACCGGCTCAACCACGTCGGCTATCGCATCCTCTATCTCGAACCGTTCCCCATTGGGTAAATTCCAGCCATCCGAGAAGTCTCCCGCCGTATAAAACTTAAAATCACCGTAGGTAAAGATCACACCCAGGCTCATCCCGTTTTCACTGAACTTAACCGGATTGGATTTCTTGCGCTCCGCATAGAGGTCACGTATATTCCCCTCCTTATCGGCAATGCGGCCGTTGGCACAGATATTTCTTACCGAGAATCCCGGATAGGCCGCAGCGTCTTTCCTCATGGCGATCTGATTGGTTTCGCCAAGACGGAACTTCTCAATCTCCATCTTCTTATGAGCCAACATATAGTCGTAAAAATCCTTCATGTGCTCAAAAGCATCGGCTGCCTCCTGGGTCAAGGGAAGAGGATCGTTGTAGTCGGGCCAGCAACGGTCAAAAGCCTTGCCAAACGTAAGGTACTCGGCAGCCTGAGAGAATCCGCTCAGGTAGTAATCCTTACCGTCTCTCGTCTCCTTACGAGCGTAGAATTTATTGTTGCCACCATGATCTGAGTGATAGTGCGTCAACATCATGTAATCCACATAATCCTTCTGGGGGTTCACTCTCAAGACATAACGAGAGATCCACTCCCCGGCATGCCATCGGATTAGGAAGCACCGGCACAGCAATTTACCACGCCCAATAGCATTATGATCGCCGCAATCAAGTAGCATCGTTGTACCGTCGGGGAAAATCAAGAACATCGATTCCGACACCCCGGTATAAATCAGATGAATCTGGAACTGCCCTTTTTTCCATCCTTCCATGCTTTTCCTACTTCAGCATCCTTAGCGCCCAATGCCAAAGCCTCCCTGAAATCCATCAAACAAGCAGCGCTCACAAGCGTAGCATTCTTCAAAAAACCTCTTCTATCCATCATTCTAAACCGATATTAATATTAGCCTACCCACAAATATACGGAATAAATCTTAATTCTCTTAAATACCCGGCCGAGGCGAATCCTTGCTGGCGTGCATCGTAGAAACAAAGGCATTCGGATCGATCTCTTTTACCTCATCTTTCAAGCGGGGCATGTCCTTACGCTCGGCAATCGTAAAGATAATCTCGGTCTCATGTCCCTCGTACATACCTTTACCATGGATAAATGTGCCCCGCATACCCATCTTATCTACGATCAAGTCACGCATCTCCTTTGTCTTCCGGGAAACGATAAAGACAGCACGGTTCGGGTTCTCCGTCTGGAACATCTCCACGATCTTTCCATATACGAAAATAGTAAACCAAGAATACAAAGGTACCGCCCAATCCTTAAACACGATCAAGCCCAACAATACGACCGCGGAATCCAATACGATGATCATATTGCTAACCTTCAAGTTGGAGTCATTAGCGATCACACGTGCCAATACATCCGTACCGGCACTCGTACTTTGCGCCCGGAAAATACAGGTAACGCCCAAGCCTAAAATAGCTCCACCGTAAAAGGCGGCGATAAAGGCATCGTTCTCCACCAATGGATCGGTAAGGAAATAAGATAATGAGTCGGTAAATATAGAGATCAGCAAGAAAGTAACGATCGTCTTCGGGCCGGAAGACAATCCGATCTTTTTCATCGCCAGAATCATCAACGGGATATTGAAGCAAAGCGCCGTCGCACCCATCGGCAAACCATCCGGAAAGAACGGGAACAAATCTTTCGTCACATAGTGGATTACGATAGAGATACCGTACACACCTCCCGGTACGATTTTGTAAGGCGCTAGGAAAAGCACGTAACTAAGTGCCTGCAAAAATGAACCTACCACGATTAAGGAGTAGTCCATTACATTTCTCTTCAAAGTAGCATTAGAAGGGACTAAAAGTTGTTGTGTTGTCATGACTCGAATTAAGCGTTATTTGTAAAACGCCGCAAACTTACACAATCTTCTTCGATTTATACACAAGCCTCAAAAAAAAGTATCCCCACTATTTACCTTTTGACAGGAAATAGTGGGGGACACACTCTTATATAGTATAAATTACTTACTTGCGTTATCCGCTAAGTACACTTCCGGGAACGTATTAACACCCAGCGTACGGTTGTTATTGTTCGTGATGTTCAATAAAGTAACATACTTACGATATTGATCCGGGCTCAAAGCTTCTTCATCAACTTCAAGTTACCGTAAACCGCTTGATACATTTTCTTATCCTGCAATTTAGCGCTAGCTTTACGCTCGCGTTCTGCATCTCGATGAAATATTCGTTGATGTTAGCTACCTCGTCCAACTGGCTCGGAGTCAATTGCAAATAGTTCGCTAACTTCTCTGTACTTACCACAAACGGTTCTCTACTCAAACTCGGTTTCTGAGCGAAGCTCATTGTCGCACACATCAATAAGGCTGCGACTGCATTCCAAAACGTTTCATAATACCTAAAAACCTTAAATTGTTAAACCTAAACAAAAACCTTAAAAACACATAGCCCAATCACATTGGCTTAATTACTTCTCAGCCAAATAACTGTCCAAAAGCGGATTAGAAACCTTATCTTCCTGATTAGCGCGAGTCACATTAATCAACGCTACATATTTACGATATTGATCTTTAGTCAATGCACGTTTCATCAGTTTCAAATTACACAACAATGCGTTGCGAGTTTCTTCCGGTCTTGCGTTATTGCAAAGCGCTTCCGCAGACAGGGGTTGACCTAATTGATTCTCGAAGTAAGTATTAATCTCTGACACCTCAGCGATCTGGTTTGCGTCAAGCTGCAAATATCTGCTTAGCTTATCGAAACTCATACTCTTTGAATCACTAACCTTTTGAGCGAAGCTCATTGTCGCTACCATCATTAAAGCGACTACCATCATACCTAAACGTCTCATAATACCTAAAATTTAAACCTAAACTAAGACCTTAACTAATAAATGCGGCGTTTCCGCATCTTCTATCTTTCTCTTTTTGTTACTGCAAATATAACAGTATGTTTTATAACATTGTTATTCAATACGGTTAATTTTTGCAAACAATTGACGTTATTGATATATATCAAGGCATATAGCAATCATTTTGTAATATATATTACAATAAACACTATCTATTTCATCATAGACACCGTTTATAAACAAACAAAAGCCTAGATATATTCTTATACAAGCCTAGCTGTATTCTTATACGATACCATATCTATTCTATAATCTCCGTCGTGGATTATACAAACCACAGCGTGGTCTATAAAAACCACGACATGATCTATACAGACCACGACGTGGTTTATAGAATAGATACAGTCACAAGATACTTTTTATGCAATAGCTTGATACTTACATCTATCCTTACTTATTTATCGGCTAGATAAACATCGGGGAAGGAAGGCCCGCTCGTCATCCGGTTATTATTGTTCGTTACGTTGATCAAAGCCACGTATTTCCTATATTGATCGGTGCTTAACGCCTTTTTCATCAACTTTAAGTTGCCAATACGGCTTGCCGCATCCGTTTATCCCGCATTTTATGGCTTCCCCTCAAGCCCTCGCTTTGCTTTTCCCTAAAAAAATCGTTGATCATCGCTACCTCATTAATCTGGCTGGGACGTAATTCCAGATAGCTTACCAATTGGCCCACATTGACTACAAACGGTTCTTTATGTAAGCTCGATTCCTGCGCGAAACTCATTGTCACACTTACCAACAAGGCTGACATAGCCATTACTAAACGTTTCATACTACCTATTCCTTTCATTTGTTAAACCTTAAAAACCTATTTCTCTGTGATCTTTGATACAAATATAGGGTGAGGTTTCCCGCTAGAAAAAGGAAGAATCGACGAAGTACGCCGTAGGTTTAGACGAAACCGGGAATCAAGCGGATCAAGAAATCAGCTTATTCCTCTCGTACGAGGCTTTTACCAAGCGGATATAGACGAATAAGGAAAGAAGGCAACAAACTGCCCCGACTCCGTAGGCGGTAGCCAGATTGGCACGGGTAGCGATAAAGCCGGCGGATAACATCCCGATCCCCATCCCGAAATCGAAAGAGGTCAAGTAGGTAGAAGTGGCCGTACCGCGCATATGGTGCGGAGCGACATTCACGAAAAGACATTGAAAAGCCGGTACGCTCACGCCAAAACCGATACCGATCGCCAAGGCGCAAGCGAAAAAGACAAACGATGTATGTACGGTAGCGAACACGGAAAACGAGATCGCCAAAGAGACCAAGGATACGATGGACACGACATGGATCTTGCCATGGTCCACCAACCGTCCGGAAATCAAACGGGCCGTCCCTACACCGATCGCCATACATATAAAGAAATAGCCTGGGTTCGGCACCTCGATCTCTTTACCATATAATACCACGAACGAGAGCAACATCCCATAAGGTATAGCGACCAGCAAATAGGCCAAGGCCGCAGGAAGCGCTTTTACCAAGATAAAACGATCCAACGAGAAGGCCGGACGAGGCACTTTCTCCCGTTTCGGATAACGGATCAGCCGACGGAGCCGATCCCGACCAATGCGATCACCAAAGCGACCCCTATGATCCAGAAGAAACCATGCCGATCGTACAGCCCGACCGCCACCAAAGGAGCCAAAGACATGGCGAGATTGATCGTCAATCCGTAAAAGCCCATGCCTTCTCCCCTTCGCTTGGAAGGGATTACGTCTATCGTAATCGTATTGCCGGAAACAGAGGTCAGTCCCATGAACCCGCCTTGGATGAAACGAACCGCCATGATCGTATAGACCGTCATCGCAAACCAATAACCGGCGAACAGACAGGCGAATATCGTGAAGGCGAATACATATAACGGTTTGCGGGAGAAACAATCTACCAGATATCCCGAGAACGGGCGCACGCACAGCAAGCCGATCGTATAGCTAGACAAGACCATCCCCACCTCAGACGTGCTGATGCCCAATTCCTCTACCAGATAGACCGGCATAGTAGGCATCAACATATAAAAGGCGAAATTCATCAAGAAGTAAGAGATACAACATTGGACGAAATTCCGGTTCCAAAGTACAGGTTTAGTCTCGCTCATTCCTCTTTATTACTTATGCCAGCTCGCTCAACTCCAGCCAGCGCATCGTTTTCTCGTCGATCTCTTCCATGACTTGGGTGATCCGTTGAGATTTAGCCATAAGCTCGTCCGTAGACAAAGTACCACTGCTCATAGCGGTCTCCAACTCCGCCTTCTCCGCCTCTAAAGCCGGTATCTCCTCCTCTAGGGCCTCGAACTCTTTCCGCTCCTTGAAAGTGAGTTTTTTCTTTTGCTCATTGACAGGACGAGACGGTTTCTCCGGAGCCGGGTTTTGTCTCGCTTGCAAAGCAGCCTCCGCCTCTTTTTCCAGTTGGTCTTGCACGTCTTTCCAATCCCGATACTGCGTATAGTTGCCGGGAAAATCCTTGATATCGGCGTTACCCCGGAAAACCAGCAGGTGATCTACCACCTTATCCATAAAGTAACGGTCGTGGGAAACGACGATAGCGCACCCCTTGAAGTTACGAAGGTATTCCTCCAATACGTTCAAGGTCACGATATCCAGATCATTGGTCGGCTCATCGAGCACCAAGAAGTTCGGGCTACGCATCAATACCGTACATAAATACAGGCGACGTTTCTCCCCACCGCTCAATTTATAAACGTAACTATGCTGTTTCTCCGGCGTGAACAGGAAATAGTTCAGGAACTGGGAGACACCCATCTTCTGTCCGTTACCCAAATCCACGTATTCGGCGATCGCCTGCACCACGTCGATCACTTTCATTTGCTCATCGAACTTCAAGCCATCTTGACTGTAATAACCGAAACGAACGGTCTCGCCGACATCGAAATGGCCGCTATCGGGAGCCACCTCCCCCATCAGCATCTTGATAAAGGTAGATTTGCCCGTACCGTTATTCCCGACAATACCCATCTTCTCGTAACGGGCAAAAATATAGTTGAAATCCTCCGTAATCTTCAAATCACCGAAACGTTTGCTTACATTCACCGCCTCGAAAATCTTCGAACCAATGTAAGAAGCCTTCACGTCCAAGTTCACCTTTCCGGTATCCCGTTGTTGCTTCGCTTTCTTTTCCAGCTCATAAAGGCATCGATACGGTACTTCGCTTTCGTGCCCGTGCCTGCGGCTGGCGGCGCATCCAATCCAGTTCCGTACGGAGAAGATTCTTCGCGCGCTCCACGTCGGCGTTCATCGCCTCGACACGCTCTTGGCGTTTCTCCAGATAATAACTATAATTACCTTTATACGAATAGATTTGCTTATTATCGATCTCGATGATCTCACTACAAACACGATCCAAGAAGTAACGGTCGTGCGTCACCATCAAGATACTGATATTGGCCCGGCTCAGATAATCTTCCAGCCATTCGGTCATCTCCAGATCCAAATGGTTCGTCGGCTCATCCAAGATAATCAATTCAGGGTCCGTGATCAAGACATTCGCCAAGGCTACCCGTTTCAACTGTCCTCCGGACAATTCCCCGATCTTCTGATTGAAGTTATGAATCTTCAACTGCCCGAGGATTTGTTTCGCCTTTTGCTCATAATCCCACGCCTTGAAGCTATCCATACGGGTAAGGATGTCCTCCAGATTCGAATGATCCTCTTTCGCCATCGCCTCCTCGTACTCAGCGATCAACCGGACAGTCTCGTTCTTCGAGTGGAAGCAAGCCTGTAGCACGGTCAGTTCTTCCGGATAAGAAGGTGATTGCTCCAAATACCCGACCCGCAGGTCTTTCCGGAAAACCACCTCACCCGAGTCGTAATCCTCCTTACCACCGATAATATTCAACAAGGTAGTCTTACCCGTCCCGTTTTTAGCGATCAACCGATCTTCTGTCCTTGTGCGACTCCGAACGTTATATCCTCGAAAAGAACCAAATCACCGAAGCTCTTGGTCAGCTTATCTATCTGAAGGTAACTTATCATGTTTTCTTATTTAAATTCAAATCGGAAGGCAAACTTACACAAAATCCTCGAATTTTAAGCTTTTCTCCGTACCTTTGGTGGAAGAATAAGAAAAACACCATGAATGTTAGAATAGATGAAAGTTGGAGAAAACGTCTGCAAGAAGAATTTGACAAGCCTTATTTCGAGCAATTGGTGACATTTGTCAAAAACGAATATAAGCAAGCGCACGTACTTCCTCCCGGGTCCCAGATATTCCATATATTTAACGCATGCCCGTTTGAGAAGGTAAAAGTCGTTATCTTGGGACAAGACCCCTATCCAAATCCGGGGCAATACTACGGGGTCTGCTTCTCGGTACCCGATGGCGTGGGCGATTCCCAGCTCCCTTGATGAATATATTTACAAAGAGATCTACGATGATCTTGGGAAACCGATCCCTTCCTCCGGGAATTTGGATCGTTGGGTAAGCCAAGGCGTATTTCCGATGAATTCCGTCCTCACGGTCCGTGCCCACCAAACAGGTTCGCACCGGAACAGGGGATGGGAAACATTCACGGACGCCGTTATCAAGAAATTAAGCGACGAACGGGAAAATCTAGTATTCATGTTATGGGGTAGTTACGCAAAAGCCAAGATTTCCCTTATCGATACGAGCCAGCATTTGGTCCTAACGACCGTACATCCATCTCCCCGCTCCGCCGAATATGGTTTCTTCGGTTGTAAGCATTTCAGTAAGGCTAATGATTTCTTACGGGGTAAAGGCATCCCGGAAATCGATTGGTAAGAATAAATCAACCTAAATCAATCGCATATGGATATTCAAACTTTCATCAACAATTATTACGAGGCATTTTCTCTAAAGGCGGAATTGCCGATCGCTTTCTGGTATTCCGATTCTCTGCTTGGAGAATTAAAGCAGACACAAGGCTGTTTATTCAAGGCCCTTCCCGCTATCAGGCAAGGCGAGATTATCAGATACCTCCATTTCGCAAGGATCGATCGATTAACCTCGTTTGAAAAGGTAGAGGGGCTTTTGTTCCTCGCAACTCCGGATATCTTGTCAGGGTTAATTACTTGGACCTTTTTCGACAACAATAATCCGGATGCCGTCTCCACACCATTTGGTTCCGGTTGCAGCTCCACCATCACGCTCACTGTCAACGAAAATAGACAAGGAGGTCACCGCACGTTCCTTGGTTTCTTCGATCCCTCGGTCCGACCATATGTGGAAAGCAACTTATTAAGTCTCACGATCCCGATGTCACGTTTCAAGACGATGTATCAGACAATGCGTAACTCCTCCCTATACGATACACACGCATGGGCGAAAATAAAAACCAGAATCAATGAAGGCTGATTTTTATACGGAAGTTTATAACATCGTCAGAGAGATACCAGAAGGATGTGTGGTTACCTACGGGCAGCTAGCCAAGCTCGCCCGAAGGCCACAATGTTCCCGTATGGTAGGCAGGCAATGTTCAACGTCCCGAAAGAACTGAACCTGCCTTGCCACCGGGTGGTAAACAGCCAAGGCAGATTAGCTCCCAACTGGGCGGAACAACGGGGATTATTGGAGAAAGAAGGCATTACCTTCAAGAAGAATGGCTGCGTTGACTTGAAGAAACATATTTGGGAGGATATATTACCGATTATCTAATCCGATAACAAAATGTAAAATCAGCAAGTTCTTAAAAGAACCATTCCCAATGCTATTTGCCAAGATCATTCTTTTCCAACCATTCGCCCAGCAGATCCGCTAGTTGGCCATTATTCAAATCCTGCATCAAGAAATGGGTATTACCATAAATACCGATCTTGGGCAACTCAACTAAGGTTGCGTTTCCCCCATGCCTATTTATGGCCTCCACGAATTTACGTCCCATTTGCAGACGTACACGCCAATTCTCGCCACCAAGATTCTCTGATGGAGTCTCCGGAATATAATCACCGAAATACATTACGATTGGAATCCGGGTAAGTCGCAAGAACTGTTCCATAGGAATAGCTACTCCAGTCGCCCCACCGGTAAGTCCGGCGATCGGATCGGGCACCTCCCCCTCGGGAAACACATAGCCACCCGGCTCATATGAAACGACAGCCTTGACATTCGGATTTTGTATAGCGGCCATCCATCCCGGGAAACCTCCCGCCGAATGTGTTACAAGGATATTGTCCCCTATTTTTTCCGTCAAGGCATTGATTGCCGGTACATCTTGTTTGTGATCACTGATATCGGGCGTCATCTCCCGGAAAAACTGCGATAGATAGGCTGAATCAGACGGAACTGCACACCTTTGTTATATTCCGGCCAAATCCCGATACGCCAGATGTCAAACCAGAACATCTCATCGGCCAGCGGCTTGACCGTAGTCGTAGCAGATGTCCTTCCGGCACGGCCACGACCGGGAAGATCCATCACGTAACTGCTATATCCCCGGCGTAACATGAGAGTAGCGAAACCATCCCGCCCATCGGGTGTCATTTGCCAACATACCCCAGAGCCACCATAACCATGAACATAAACCAAAGGCAATTTTTTCGCATGGGCCGGAACTTGGAAATCCACGAAAGCATGATCCGCACGATAGCTCTGCCCGGTCTCGACTTGGGTAGCCCAACCGACAAACTTACTGTTGTCATACGTACCCGGACGCTGTATGGTTTGTCCTCCTACTGAGAAATGCCCTTGTTTAGCGATCACTAAATCCTGGGCATCTGCCATTCCAAACACGGGTATTAATAATGCTAATAATAAAATCTTCTTCATATTCTTCTGATTCATTTTTTATCCGTTAATTGTCCGAGCACATCACGTAATGGATCTGAACTCTTTTTCCCTAGGTTTATCTCTACGATATTTAGCAAAGCCGTAAGTTGCTCTGGCGTAATACCCAGATGCAAGCAAATTGACATATGGCCGTAAGCCATAGGTTCAACACCGCCAACGCCTGCCAATACAGACACGGTCGCCAATTCACGCTCCCTATATGTCAATAAGTCGCGCTCAAAAAGGTCCGCGAACAGATGTTCCTTGAGGAAACGTTCGATCGTCGGGGCAAATACCGCATATCCGGCTTTAGGGACAGAAGCAGACGTACCCGATATTTCCGCCAGAATATCCCGTCCCCGCTCATATCGACTCCCACCGTCCTCGATAGCAGAGGCTTCACGACCCTCTACATCTTTAATTCCCATGCTTTTTCTCTCTTCAATGACTTGCATAAATGTCTGTATGGCTCTTAAGCTGCGAGGAAATCCACAATAAGCATAGGCATGTATTAATACTTCGTTTACTTCATTAACGGTCATACCGGATTCAAGTCCCTTCACAAGCGCCTGTCTCAGATGCGCCAAGTCTCCCTTGCCCGTGTACGCCGCGATAGAGACAATGGCTTGTTCCCTGGCTTCCAATACCGGTTTGCTTCGGCATACACATTCTCCGCTTGGCTTGTCGCTTCTTGATATTCCTTCTCTCCCACCGGACTGAGCCACACCGCCTCATTCGTTTGAGGATTGCAACTTACGGCAACGTGAGCAAACCAGCTATCCGGAGCCGCCCCATGCCAGTGAATCACGTCAGGCGCAATTTCCACGATATCCCCCGGATACAATCTTCTGGCCGGTTTCCCCTTTTCCTGATAGTAGCCTATGCCTGCTGACGCGACAAGTATCTGCCCCCCTTTATGATAATGCCAGTTATTCCGGCAACGAGGCTCAAAAGTGACATTAGACATTGGGACATTCAGCTCCCTATTAACCGTAATCGGAGCGATATACGCCTGACCAATGAAGTTCTTCGCGGACGCTTCCGGCAACTTAGTACCCAAGGGGTACGGTTGTCTGAATTATCCGTATTTTGCGCCATGGTGAAAACCGGGAACAAACATAGGCAGAAAAGCCGGATTAGAAAGTTCTGTCTCATATTCATATGTATTTATCATTATTCTCCTACCGTACGAGTAAATGCTAAGGTAGCAAGTTTCCATTGTCCGTCTTCCTTCACGTACGTCTCAGTCACGATGAAAGGGAACCTGACCTCCCTACCACCAACTACCGAATTAAGATGAATACGGCTATATACGATTCCGGCGCAACCGGCGAATTTAACATCTACATCATGTATCTCCGCATGCTTGTAATGTATGTTTCCCGTACGGATCACATCAAGCTCCGGCTGCTTACCCCACGAACCACCCATATGTACAAACATAGAGTTCTCGTGGAAGAGGGCGTCGAGCTTATCCACATCTTTTTCTGACATCCATTTCCATTTCGCATTAGACAAATCTATCATCTCCTGCTGTTCCGGAGTAAATGTCTTTTTTGTTTCCTGCGCATAGGCACCCATTCCCATCGATACCAACAACAATGTCGCGATAAATAATGATCTCATAATTTTTTGCATGGCTTTATTAATTTGATTATACATTATATATAAATAGTTTTCCATCATCTATTTATACCTATTCTTCGTTGCGAAGTTACGACCAAAGGAGTTTTGAGACAATACAAAAAAGTCGGTGTCAACTACAAATTTTACCGAAAAGGAAAGGAGTGAAGCTAGCTTACAAGGTCACTCCCTATAATCTGAGGACTTTATACCTAAATTATGCTGCACATAACGGCTGAAATAAGAGGGAGAAGAGAAACCAAACAAATCGGAAATATAAACGAAAGATAATGACTTATCACGCAAAAGCCGTGATATATCCAATATCGTATAACGGTTAATCCAATAATTTGCCGCATAGCCACTCACCTTTTTCGTCACTTCCGATAAATACTTCGGCGTCACGCATAATTCCGAGGCATAGTATGTAACGTCTCTATGCTGGCGATAAACCCCATCTTCCAGCATTTGCAGGAACTTACTCATAATGGAGGCATATTGGGCCGAGATCTTCTCCTCCCCATAAATATGTGAGTGAAAATCGAAGAAATCCAGAATCATTGTCTGGATCACATTAATCATTATGTCACGATAAAAATTATGGTTTTCATTGTTAAACCTATACTCTATATTCTCGAAATCTTTCTTACAGATATCCTGTTGCTCGCGATCCAGACGCATCACAGGATTCAGGAACAAAGATAACTGGCCTTTCATTCCATAATTACTCTGGGGAGTACAAAGCTCAATGAATTGGGGAGTGACATAAATGACTTTAACCTTAAAATCCGCAGATGGGGTGATCTTCTCAACCAGTTTTCCTTTACGCACAATCATACAATCCCCTTCATGTAACTCGAATGGATTTCCATTGAACTCGAATTTACATGCTCCACCCAAACACAAGGCATGAGACAGATACTCTTTATAAATATCTGTCCCAAGCCCATTCAGACTATCAGAGATAATAACACCATCTTTGTCATATTTCATGATACCCCCATTTTAGATCGTACAAATTTAATCAAATTACAATTTCATCCCGAAGAAATCTTTCATTTTATTTACCGCTAGATTCACATATTCCGGGACAAAATAAGTTTTGATATGCTCCGCTCCTGGAATAAGATACATCTCTTTATCTTTTGTTCCGGTAGCCTTTTCAAAAGCTTCGTCAGACATATATTTTGTATCGGCATCACTTCCGGCGATCAATAGCAAAGGCTGGTCGATCAAGTCGATATGATCCGTAGCATCCCAAGTCATAAGATCCAATAAACTGCTCATGGTATAGCGAAATGTCGAATTCGGATGAGCATGGGTTTTAAAGTAATACTCATAACCATCACGATATAGGCAAACGGTAGTTTCGCCGCCTCCTCATCGGAGATATTCATCTCACCCGTGTATAGAACTTTGCCTTTGGCCTCTTCATTTCTAGCCTCAGCCGCTTGGGTTAAACGTTGTTGTATGGTATTTATCTGGGAATCCTGAAAACCATTACGACGTACACGCCCCGAATTAAACATGCTGAGTGTAGCGACCGCCTTTATCCGTTTATCACCCTGTGCAGCCCCAAGCGTGTAACCTCCACCGCCACAAATACCAAGCGCACCTATACGACTGGCATCTACACCCGGATATTGAGATATGAAATCCACCATACCATGAATATCTTCTATCCGGTTGGCCGGACGATCTGTATTCCGAGGCTCACCACCACTTGCTCCTTGATAACGCGCATCGGCAGCGATAGTTATATATCCAAGCTCTGCCAGCCGTTGCGCATAGAGACCCGCAACTTGTTCTTTCACGCCCCCATTAGGATGAGCAACAACAATAGCTACATACTCTTTTGAGGAATCATAATTCGCAGGAGTATAGACATTCGCCACTACCCCTATACCTCCAACCTCATACGAGACAGGATGTATAGTTACTTTTCCAACCACATTTTCACTTATCGCATCGCGATATACCAATCCATACTGATTCTGATTTTGTGCGGAAGCACTTATTACCATGTTCATAATTAATAAAACTACAATAATTTTACTCTTCATATTCTGTTATTTTTTGACCGCTAAGATACATTTACCCAATCATACAGAATGAATACAGATTACGGATTGTATCACCATTTTTACAGAAAACCGAAATAATTGTATTTATATCCGCAATTGTTGTTACACCGGTGGAGATACTTCTTCCCAACTTTGCGCTCAGATAAAATATAAATAAATATGGAATACAGAGTTTTGGGATTAAGCGGACTTAGGGTCTCAGCTATAGGATTGGGTTGCATGGGTATGAGCCATGCTTATGGCGCACCTGCCGACAGAAAAGAGATGACGGAATTATTTGCCCTCGCCGTTGATATGGGATATACCTTCTTCGATACGGCCGAAGTATATGGTACAAACACGAATCCTCATGACAATGAGGAGCTTTTAGGCGATGCCTTAAAGCCATTTCGTGATAAAATCGTGATCGCTACTAAGTTTGGACTCACTTTTGATAAGTCTAGCGAATGTGGCCCTTATCCCCTTATCCCGAATTCTAAACCGAAGTCGATTCGTTTAGCCGTGGAAGGTTCTTTAGCCAGACTTAAGACAGACCATCTTGACCTTACTATCAGCATCGCATAGATCCCCAAGTAGAACCGGAAGAGGTAGCTGACACGATGGCCTACTTGATCAAGGAAGGCAAAGTATTGCATTGGGGTATATCAGAGGCGGGCGAGGACTATATTCGCCGTGCGCATAAGGTCTGTCCTATAACCGCCATACAAAATCGTTATTCCATGATGGCACGTTGGCATGAAAACCTTTTCCCCTCTCTAGAGGAATTAGGCATTGGCTTCGTTGCTTTCTCGCCATTGGCAAACGGTTTACTTTCCGCTTGCTATGATGTCAAAAGCGTATTCAACCCTCAAAATGATTACCGGGCAACTATGCCGCAATTCAAAAAAGAAAGTTTCGAGAAGAACAAGCCTCTTCTAGATCTCATAAACCATCTGGCCGATGAGCATCATGCTACTCCCGCACAAATATCCCTAGCTTGGATGCTACAAAAAAAGCCGTGGATCGTTCCTATTCCCGGAACTCGTCATCTCTGCCGGCTAAAAGAGAATGCGGGAGCTGTGGATATAAAGATAAATCCCGCCGAGATCAATCAGATAGACACGGCTCTTGACCATATGGATATGAGCGAGGTATTCGGTGGGACAAAAATCAAATAATAGCCAAGCATATAATCCTCCGCATGAAGGCATACGACTTTTAGTTGAAACCATTTTCTTAATATTTTGGTTATATAATAATATATATATAAGATGAAACATGTAATTTTGACTATCGTTTTGCTATTGGCAAGCGGTTTAGTAATCGCACAAACAAAAATGAGTGATCAACTATCTAAAACAACTAAAATGAATGCACAAAGTAAAATCTTTTTTGCCGGAGGATGTTTCTGGGGAACAGAACATTTCATGAAACAAATCAATGGTGTTACTAGTACCCAAGTGGGTTATGCCAACGGTAAAACAAGCATCAAAAATCCAACCTACGAACAGGTATGTAACGACAATACCGGATTTGCCGAGACAGTAGAAGTAAGCTACGATCCTCAACAAGCCGATTTAAAACTATTGTTAGAACTATACTTCAAGACCATAGACCTACAAGTCTCAATCGGCAAGGTAATGACAGAGGATCACAATACCGTACCGGCATTTATTACACCAACGCCGCCGATCTGCCTATCATCAAAGAGGCTATAGAGACATTGGCTAAAAAGTACTCCAAGCCCATCGTTGTCGAGGTGGAGCCATTAGTTAATTTCTATCCGGCAGAAGAATATCATCAAGATTACTTAGGCAAACATCCGGACGGTTATTGCCATATAAGTCCGGAACTATTCGATTTCGCACGTAAAGCAAATAAGGAGAACGACCGGCAAGCCCCTTTCTGAAAAGAATTCCAGAAACAGATGATACGACACTACGCTCCAAACTGACGGCCGAGCAATATGCGGTAACACAAGAAAATGCCACGGAAAGAGCATTTAAAAATGAAATATTGGAACGAAAAGCGTGAAGGTATTTACGTAGATATCACCACAGGAGAGCCTTTGTTCATATCGACAGATAAGTTCGACTCCGGTTGTGGGTGGCCTAGCTTCTCAAAACCGATAGATAAAGACCTTGTTATGGAAAATACCGATAATTCTCATGGCATGAAACGGATAGAGGTGCGCAGTAAAACAGGAGACGCACATCTGGGACACGTATTTAATGATGGTCCGACAGATAAGGGCGGATTACGATACTGCATCAACAGCGCATCCCTGAGATTTATTCCCAAAGCAAAAATGAAAGAAGAAGGTTATGGCGATTATATGTATCTTTTGGAAAAGAAATAAAACAAATCATAGGATCTACTATTTGAATAAAATCGTATGTATCGAGAATTTACCCCATGCGCCCTTTTAGCACCCTTCATCGATAAGTTTTGGGTGTTTAAAGGTTATGCGGAAATAGGAACACGCTTTAAGATTTTAGCGGACGCTGCACGGATTTCATCTTTTCCATCGGGAATATGACAATTCCCGCGGATGAGCATCAAATGATCATGCAGCCTTATCGTTCCTTTTTTGTCGGTCCCATGAGTCTTATTCCAATCTTACCGCTACGACAGATTCCCTACATATGCTAGGAGTTCGTTTCCAACCTGTGGCTGGCAGCTTTCACGAATGAGCCTTTGGGACAGTTTGCCGATCTTCGCATCCAGTCTTCAGATATTAACCTTTTATTCGATAATTCCTTTGCCGAGATGCTTTGCGAACAACCGGACGATTCCGTCCGTATCCGCATTATCGAAGGCTATCTTATACGCCTTCTCACCCAATCCATTCAAGTAGACAGACAAATTATATACGCCACCTCATTTATAAAACAGTCCTACGGACAGCTACCCGTACAAAACTTGATCGACAAGATTTGCATCTGCCAGCGACATTTCCAACGTAAGTTCAAGGATGCCACCGGATATACCCCCAAAGAATTCAGCCGGATCATAAAATTCCAATATGCCATAGAAGTACTGAGGAACGCCCCACACACGGACTTAAGCAGCATCGCCTTAGATTGCGGCTACTATGACCATTCCCACTTTATCAAAGAATTCAAGCGTTTAGCGGGAGACGTTCCCTCTTACTTCCTGACTTTACCAAATCCTGCGGATGAACCGCTTACTTATATTTGATTAAAAATAAAATCGCAAGAATCTATCACATAAAAAGTCGTTTTTTTACAACCAGAAAGAATAGTCATTCCGTATGTTTGCACTATTGAACTTTTACAAATAAGAATCTTATGAATTACACTTTTGAACTAAAAGAACTACAAGCTACACACATCGTGTATCTTCATCATCAAGGAGATATAAGCTTGATCCCAAGCTCTATCAGAAAGCTTATGCAATGGGCCGGGCCAAAAGGACTTATAAACGGTCCGGCAAATAAACTGATATCAGTTTACCAACACGAAGGAAAGGAGTTAAGTGTGGATATCGGTTTAACAGTGCCTCAAGAGGTAGAGGGAGAAAGTGAGATCTCAAAAGGATTATTATCCGGAGGACTTTATGCGATCGGGCATTTTGAGATAGGAACGGATGAAATACCCGCCGCATGGAGCTTGATGTACACGCTTACATCCAAACACCAATGCAAACCTTGTGCGGGCAAATCATTCGAGATCTATCAAAGCATCCCCCTCGATCAACATCCACAAGATAAATGTATGATCGATTTATGTATACCCGTCCAGATGATAGACCTCAAGCTAATCGAGGAAAAAGCAATTTCCATATTAACGGAATGTGATACCGCTATGCTCGCGTCTGTTACGGAAGAGGGTTATCCCCGTCCGGTTCCTATGGGAAAAATAAAAGCGGATGGTATTTCCCAAATATGGTTCTCTACAGGCACGTTCTCTGATAAGACAATACAATTCCAACTCAACCCGAAAGCCGGAGTTTGCTTTATGAAAGGAGGAGACAGTATCGTGTTAACGGGTAAGGTCGAGATCGTTTCCGATATGGAAATCAAGAAAGCCCTTTGGTCTGACTGGATGTTCGCTCATTTCCCTGGAGGAGTAATAGATCCGAGCTATTGTATATTGAAATTCACTTCCGAAGAAGCGACTTATTGGATCGATAATGAATTTGTAAAAGCAAGTATATAAGTTATCACATCATACTATCGCATCTAAAATATTAAAAATCTTGATTGCCGCTAATTATAGAAGACGGCAATCAAGATTAATTCATTTATTCACTTCAGAAACCTCTCTAGCTCTTATTATTCTACCGCCACATAAATCTGAGTCAATAAATCCTCCGGCTTCGTATTACGAGGATCATTCAAGTAGATCTCGCCGCTAGGCACTTCTCGTAAGGAAAGACCCATCTCGGGAGATATTTGCCGTAAAGCGTATCATACACAGCCCCTAATTGCTGATAAGTTCCCTTATAAAGAGCGACCATAAAACGCCCTTCCAATACCTTTTTCGTACCAATCTCCCTTTAGGGCAAACCGAAGGAGCGACTTCCATACAAATATCGGTACGCAGCTTATCCGGTGAGGTCACTTTCGGATCATCATGGTACAAGCAGATCGGTGAAAAACTCAATGGCTGGATGTTTTGCTCCTTGGCGAATTGGAGCAAGCGCATCCAAGTTCCAGATAATCGATTTCTTTATACCCTCCGTTTAGACGAATGTAGGCTACTTGTTTGCCGGGTAAATCTTTTACCTCGACCTTCAATTCCATATCGGGCATTATTCTATTCGGTTCCATAATTACATAATCTTTATTGTTTCTATATTCATTTGGAGAAATCCCATAAAACTGGCGAAAAACCTTAGACAAAGAAGAGGGTACGTCATATCCTACCTTATAGGCGATCTCCTTGACAGGTATTTCCGTGTAACGCAAAAGCCGAGCGGCCGTCTCAACCCGCATCCTAACGATAAACGTACCAACCGGTTCCCCTAAGAACTCCGCAAAGATCCGATGAAAATGCCAACGAGAGAATCCGGATATCTCCGCCAGCTTATTTAGATCGATATCCTCGCCTAAGTGATTATTTATGTATTCAACCAATACATTGATACGTTGTTGATACTCTGTCTTTGTCGTTGTCTTTATTCGCATGATTCTTAGGATTTCAAGGCAAAAGTAGAAGAATTATCCCGAACACACTTTTCCGATATTGCTAAAATGAACTATAAAGTAAAGATATCGTTTATTTAGCCCAAATCCGTTATCTTTACCATCTAAATTAAAATAGGAAACAATAACATGTTGAAAATAACAGCGCCTAGATTGGTAAAAAACTTACGGGAGGATGTGGACTGGATGGATTGTATATCCAGACAAGAGGATGATTTTGCGGAATGTTCTTTCAATGGATTATGCGTCGAGGACGTATCTAACAGAACCTATCCGTTAATTCCTGCTTATTCACCAATTGTGGTTTCATTGCTTGCAATTATCGTAAATCTCAGTTTAGCGATGTGGTATTTAAGAACTGTGATCTATCAAATATAAATTTATCCGGATGTGGCTTTTACCGGGTAGAGTTCATTGGATGTAAACTTACCGGAACGAATTTCTCCGAATCGATCTTTAATCATACTACCATCCGGGATTGCAAAGGAGATTATGTAATCTTCTCCATGAGCAAACTCCGGAACGTATCTTTTAATCAATGCTTTTTACGAGGAGGCGGATTGGACAATTGCAATTTACGAACGTAGAATTCGAACATTGTAATTTAGTAGAGGCCGAGTTTCACCGGACCTCTTTGAAAGGGATCGATCTTACTTCCTCCGAGATCGCCGGTATACGTATTGGCTCGATTCCCGGAGGAGAGTTGAAAGGTGCTACCGTAACCTCCTTACAAGCACTGGACATCGCTAGAATGTTAGGTATTACGATCAAGGATTAAAACTCCGGATGGCGTTTTAACCACACAACCGCATAGGAACAGGTAGCCAAAGGGCGCAACCCCTGTTCCTTTGCGTATTTATAAGCTGTTTCAACAAGAGTCGCCGCAATCCCACGCCCTTCCAAGTTTTTTGGGACAATGGTATGGATAATGTCCAAGGCATCTCCTCTTAAACGATATTCCACATAGGCTGTCAAGCCGTCTTCTACTACCTCGAAACGATGTTTCTCCGGATAGTGATTTACTGTATATTCCATTATTTATTCTTTTAAAGGTTCTATTTCCTTATTATTTGTATCAATCTCCTCCCGCTTATCCTTCTTTTTATCGAGACCGAAAAAGCGCTTTACCTTCGTGAAGAAACCTGCCACTTTCAAGGCCGCATCCTGTTCTTTTTTCGAGACTCCAACTGATTCCACCAAGGCTGGTCTTAGCATCTGCCATAGATAGTTAAACGTGGAATGATACGGATCTCGCACAATTTCCATATCGACCTTACGCAATTTACTATCTTTTCGCTCCGGATGAGCCGGATTATTATCCCGTAGAACTAAGTTCGCCAATCTCGACAAGAAACCTTTTTGTGTGGTCTCTCCGTCTTTCTCTTTCAATAAAGCCACTTTCAATTTCCGGTACGGGAAGTCTAACCGTATCCGGCCTTTCCGGCTTGAGGCATCCATATGAAAGACCACATCCTGTGCCCAACCGCTCACTACTTCCGCCGGCGCCAGAGGTTTTATGATCTCATTTAAGGAAAGCAAGTCTAGGCTATCCAAACGGGCATCCAATAGAAAGCGGTCATATAATGAATCCACGGGGAGTTGCCATGTAGCCGTGAAATGCCCCGATCCCATCAGGTTCCCGTCCGCATGCAATCTGATGAATTGCTCCGGATAGGAAACGATATTGGTCAATCCTGAGAATTGGCCGTTCATATCGGTAAAATAAAGCTTACCGGGTTTGTCACCTTTAACGGGCAATTCCTCATAAACCACGGAGAAATTGGCAATGGAAGCCGTATCTATCTTGAAACGGACCGGAGCCTTTTGCAAACCCTCATAAATCATCGGGACGATATGAGGCTCCACCGGGATCTTCCGGTTCTTTAAGTTTTGTAATAAGACATCGTTTATCCAGAGCCTCCCACATGTAATTCCTTGGTTGAGAAATATCCGGGAATATCCACGTCGGTCAATCTCACGTTCCCAACCTTCACGTCAAACCAATCTTGATGCTTAGGCTGTTTATAAGCGAATTCCATTTTAGAATAAGGCGAGACTAAATGTACGTGATCCAACCTCAAACCTGACTCTCTCAAATCCAGCCCCCCGATTTTCAAACGGTAGAAGCCGTTATCCAACGGTATATCGATATCCTTCGTCTGTAGCTGAAGATCACCTAATTGAAACGTCTTCTTCTTCAAATCCACAAACACATTCTCCAAAGCCAATTGGATATCCTTTTGGCTCTCAGTCCGCAATATTGTCGTATCCGATCCCCAAGACATAGAAAAATCACCATCGGATAAATCAAATCGGTCAAACCCGATCTGATAGATGCTATTCTTGGGAATCCGGATTCCGTTAAAGAAATCAATGGGGTTGAAAAACGTATCGAGTCTTTTTTAGCAGCCAAAGTCACATCCTGTAGACGGAAAGAGCCGTTTACGGTGGATAGCGAACCTTTTCTTATAGTCACACGCAGATCCTTCCCCGGTAAATAGTTATCGAAATCCCGGAAACTAAGACCAAAATGATCATACTTGAAAAACAATTGCCCACTCCGGTTCGTTTGCTCATCCACCAAGAAATTCGTAGCAAAGAAATTAAGGCCGTTGAGTCGGTACCGGGTCGTGTCATTTATCTCACGATCCTCCAATGTCACATTTGCGTTCTGAATCTGGATCTTACGGATGGAAAGATACTGAAGGAAAGGATTTAACAAACTTTCCACATCCACACGGCTATTTACAGATGCGCTTTTTCCTTTATCCGGAGATTCAACAGAAGGCGTTTTATAATAAACCAAGCGAGGCGACCGAACCTTCAGTAAATCTGCGCTAACACCTTTGTCGTACGCCAACCCGTCTATCCGGATCGTATCGATACTTCCCGACAAATAATCATTACGGGAGCGGACCGACAACGGACGTAGTCGCATGCTATCTATATGAAACGAGCCTAAGGCCGTATTCATCGCCAAACGCTTAATATCGAACCGATGATTACGAGCTCATGATCCTTGTATATCATTCGCCTCAAACGCAATGGAACGAAAATAATTCAGTTCCTCGCCCGGAGCTACCAAGGAGTCGATCAGAAGACCTTCCGCATGGAAATTAAACTCAGGGATCGAGAAGTCCTCTATCTGCCTTTCAAGGCTAAGGAATAGTGAAGTGCGGTTCGCTCTATTCGTATTTGATCCACGGATATACTATGTAGTACCGGAGAGATCACATCATATAACGATAAGGCTTGCACCAAAGAATCCGCATCGGCATTCGCCTGCTTCTTCTCCCGAGTCAAGTCATACACCTTAATATCCGAAGATTGTATCTCAAAATTACGGGCGGACAAATAGTTCAAGGCTTCTTCCCGTCTAAAGTGAATCCCTTGTATCTCTACGGTTTGTACCTTCCCTTCCAGATAATTCGTTGGTTTCCGATTGGTCTCCCCCCACAATAATTCTTGCGGAAGCAATTGGATTTTTTGGATATAGATAATGGAATCTTGGGTACTGAGGCATATACTATCCGTCTCCAACTTAAAATCATTATTTACCAACAAGGTTTGCGGCTGGTTCGTGACAAAATCGAAGTTATCGCAATACAACAGCTTCCCGCTCCGTGAAGAGGTAGAATCCAACATAAAACCATACGCATGGAAACTTACGTTATTCAACGTATAGATAATCGGCGAGACTTGGTTTTCCACATTATAAGAAATACTGGCATTTTCCAAGTTCAAGGTCTTTACGCTCAGGGCATCTATGTATGGAGAGATCACCTCGTACAAGGTCTTCGATTCGGCATGCTCTACCGTATCTGCCGCCAGTCCGGAAACTAACGGGTTTGATCCGGAAGAGCCGTATACACGAACCTCCGGTGAGCGGGATCTCAAAGGTATTGAAATGGAGTTGCCGGTAATTCCATCGCCATACCAAATTAATTCCCTTAAAATCTATCACCTCAATCCGGTACTTACATAGGTATCGGGCAAGCTATCCAAGGCGGCCCAATGTTCAAAGACCTTAGAGTCCGGCTCCAATGAAATACCCTCTAGCCTTAGCTCTCCCTTGAAGAAGCTAATAGAAAGCTTATCGAAAGAAAGGCGATAAAAACCATCCGTAGCATTCGCCGTACGCTCTATCAGTCTCTTTTCAGGTACCGCTCCAAACGACCTGTCAGGAAAAGATTCAAAACTAGGAACAATACAGCCAGCGATAAAACAGTGATCACCGTATGTTTCAATATCTTCCTTATCCTAGAACTCATCCTTTCCTTGATTTTTGCGATATAAACTTCTTTTTATAAAACAAAATAAGACCGTTTATGTTTGCCTTTCATCTAATAAAAAAGCCCCGGAGTCTATTAACCCCGAGGCTTACGATCTATCGATTGTTACTTCATTTTACAAAAGGAGCCTTGATCAAATAGTCGGCGCAATCCTTCACACCCGCAAATTGAGTACGTCCGTCCGGCATCTGCTCCAACTCTACGAAATAGTCTTTGATTCCGTTCGCATACATTTGCTTGAATATCATCTCAAAGTTCATCATACCACTTTGGCCGAATACGGCACGATCCTTGATATGTAATACCTTGATACGATCCGGATGTTTCTGCATATACTCGACAGGATCGTTTTGTCCCATGACAGTCCAATAAACATCCATCTCGAAGTAAACCTTGCTCGGGTCCGTGTCTTTCAGCATCAAGTCATAAATCTGGTCTCCAACTTTCATGAAAGCGGCGAAAGGATTTCCTTTCACCTTCTCCTGTTGCTCTTTCGTCGCGACCCGATTGAACTCCATATTATGATTATGATAGCCAAAACCAGTGGCGATACCTTCCGCCTTGATAACATCCGAGGCCTGATTGAAAATATCGCAAACAAGTTTAGCCTCATCGTGCGTAGTAATCGTCGGCATCATCGGCTGGATCAAATATTACAGCCTAGTTTCGCATGATCGGCAGCCGTAGCTTTCCAATACTCCATGATCTTTGGGGTAACCTCCTTCGAGTATTTGAAAATCATAGCCTTAAAAGGGTCAGAGATAGATGCGTCGACTGGATTCACGTGCGAGCTAATGATCTTCAAGCCTGCGTCTTCCGCCATTTTCTTGAAGTCCATCATAGGAACACCTCCGATAGCGCCTTTACCATAACCCGCCAACTCCAGCTTGGAGTATCCCATATCCTTCACCTTCCGAAGATTAGCGGCACGTCGCCTTTATATAATTCTTGGGATAAAGAATAGATCTGCAAGCCAATCTCTTTGCCGGCATGGACCTCATCCACAACTCCCAACGCAGCGTTCGCCGCATTTACGGAACCGGCTTTACCAGCCAGCAATCCACCAGCGGCAAAGAGAGAGATATTTTTTAAGAAATCCCGTCTGTTACTCATAACATCATTCTATTTAAATAGGCTTATTTACAGAAATAAGGCAATGAATACGGGTTGCGATATTGATACCAGTACAAACGGTGGGAAGCCGCCTCCTTATCATTACCGAAGCTTAAATGTAGCCGGGTTCCATTTAACCGGACGGCCTAGCTCACGAGCGATATTCTGTAAGCAACAAAGCGTATTCGTACTGCAACCTACCTCAACCGGAGCGATCGGGTTCTCACGTGAACGAACGCAGTCGATGAAGTTCTGCATATGCGGAGCGCTAGTCTCATAATTGCCAGCATCGTTACCCTTCTTTTTACTGTCTTTCAGCTTCTTCATATATTCCTCATACATCTTCTTACGCTCTTCCGGAGTCATCATTCTCGGGCGCTTCTCGATCAAGTTCTTCAGGTCGGAGGGGATCTTAGACTGATCAGAGCAGTTGATGTAGCCACGAGCTACCTCGATCCACCTTATCTCCGACAAACTTAATACCCTGCGCATCCGGATTATCCTCCAAATAAGGTTGTTCAGTCATTACGATACCATTCGCATAGCGCATAGTTGAATATTGTGTGCCATTGTATCCCTTGGGCGTAAACTCAACCGGACCAGAACCATCCATACCGATAGCAGCTTGGGCGATATCAAACATATGAGCGCCCCAGTCAGCGGTATAACCATTACCGGTCTCTTGATACCAACGCCATGCACCCCATAGTTTCTCGTTCTCTTCCGGATCCAGAGAAATAGGAGGACATAAATCGGGATGATAATGGATCTTCGGATCGTTCAACGGACCCATCCACTGATTGAAGTTCAAATTAGCGGGAACCGGCATTTCCGGCAAGCTCAGCGGCGTAGGAGGCTCACCTACACGTGCATATATTTTCTCTATATGACCGATGGCTCCATTCTGAACCATATCGATCGCAGCTTGGAACTCTTTGCTGGAACGTTGCTGGCTACCTACTTGAAGCACACGTTTGTTATTACGTACAGCCTTCACCATAGCCAAGCCTTCGGAGATCGTATAAGCCAACGGTTTCTGGCAATATACGTCTTTTCCGGATTGACAAGAATGGATGGTAGCCAAAGCATGCCAATGGTCCGGGGTAGCGACCTCGATAGCATCGATATCCTTACGCTCCAGCAAATCCTCGTAAAACTCATATTGATCACAACGTTGGTTCATTCCCTTTGAAGCTTGCCATTCAGCGACACGTCTTCTGAAACGCTCTGTTTTCATCGTGTCCACGTCACAACATGCGGCAACCTGTACGCCCGGACATGCGGCAAATCCTTTAAAGTCTGATAATGCTTGCTGACCTAGGCCGATAAAACCTAAAACGACTCGATCGCTCGGAGCGATACGAACGCCATTCATGGCCCAACTGGGAAGAATTGTTAAACTAGCCAATCCTAGTGCGGAAAGACCCAAAAACTCTCTACGCTTACGCCCTTCTTAGTGTTTTCTTTCATGGTAATTTTGTTAATAATATAAGATAAAATGTAACTTGGTCTGAGAATTATCGCCCCAAAGTTATAAAAAATAATTTATTTCCATAATAATCTTTTAATAAAAAAGGCTATCCTTGTCCGGGATAGCCTTATTTTGATTCATATCAATTCCTAAAACGCATATCCGAAGCCTACGTTCAGATAGATCGGATACATCCCGAAGGTAATCGTATCGAAATCCTTTTGGAAGATATCGTTCAATCCCCATGTCAAGTCAGCGTATACGATAAGGTGCTTAAACGCTTTCCATTCTGTACCGATCTGCGCTCCCCACTGAAACTTTCTTAAGTTATCCGAGAAATCATAGGAAGCACGGTTGTCACCAGAAAACTCCACCTTCGTACCGGTAGGATTGATCTCACGCAGATATCCGTCGTATACGTAGCCGGAGAAGTTCCGGTTTGTAGCGAACGAGACAAATGGTCCCGCCGAGAAACTCACCCGGTTATTCAATTGGTAAAGAGCCACGACCGGTATCGAGAAATAAGTGTTCTCCACTTTCGTCTGCACGCCGCCGGTCCAGTTTCCTTTCAGCTTCTCACCGCCGGAGCCAATGATCTCCATGCTGTAATTCTTAACCGTCGCTTTTGTCTCCATACCTTTATTCTCCAGACGGAGACCGATCATCATACCCCATTCCTTGCTCTCGCCGAACCATTTCTTGATATCGCCCTCTATGGAGACACAAAGCGTAGGGCGATAACTATCTATCGCACGAATCTCACGAGGCAATGGCACCGGAGCGGTTCCGCCGATATTGATACCAGCCTTTACCGTATATTCCAATCCCCTTAGGGAAGACCAGATGATTCCTTGGTTTCTTTCCTGCTGCGCCTTCAACGTAACGACACCCGACAGGCACAGTATACCTATTAATACTATATATCTTTTCATATCCTCTTGTTTTTTTAGTTCTCACCGGACTGGATTATCTCAACCTCATCGATCCAAAGCGTGCTACCTTCCGCTCCCTCGAAGACATCACCTTTCAAACTCGAAGAGAAGACTATGGATAACTGATAACCACCTTTCGCCAGCTTATCCTTATCGATCACCTTACCGGGCTTAGCCACGAACGGGATATAGAAACGCGTCCACTCATCCGTCTCTTTCTGATCGCTGATCCGGGCAACGGATATCAGGTTCGGGCTTGTCAGCCCGTTGAAACCATCCAAATATTTCACATTCTCATCCGTCTCATAGAAGATGGCGTAGATATCACATTGGTCTTTTCTTACCTTTTACCTCCTCGCCATTCACTTTATACGACTCACCCGCTTTATATTTATAATAACCACTCAAGTAAGTCGGCACATGATCGAAAGGACGTCCCAATCTCGTGCCTTTCCTTGCGTCCGGAATAGCGTTCAGCAAATCAAACGTACCGATAAAAAGGTTTCCCGCGGCGATAGGCATACCGAATCCGCTACCGAAACTACCCGTGCTGCGGGTCACCAACTTAGCGCATTTACCGACATATCCGTTATCGTCTTGCATGGTGGGATAATCCAACGGAGTCTTGGGTACACCCGTCAAGCCAAAACCGGCGTTACCACTCGCCCATGTCACGGAATCTCCATTCGACGTGAAATCATAGAATATCTGATAACGTTCATTCTTCGGCTCCATCGTTATATGCTCGAAATGATATTCCGTGCTCACACCAGAGACGATGCAACGTACCGTATAGGTCTTCGTCCAGTGCCATCCTCGGAAGTAACCGTATAGGTTCTCGGGGTCGTAAAATCAAAAGCGGTGCCACTAGCAGGCTTGATAGTAGCGCCGGGAGTCAAGGTGAATACCGGGGCTAGGTTTGTAATATCGGCGTCACTTTTCACGGTCAGCGTCACGGACTCGTTGTCGATCTCCGGCTCGGTTTTCAATATATCGCCATCTACCGTACACGATAAGATATCCGCTTCCGCATTGGGCGCCTCCTCCCGGATACAAGAGACGGAGAGTAGCGTCAATAAAAAGCATAAAACAAAACTTTGTACCTTCATACTTCAAAATCTTTATAATTCATATTGAAAAAGGATCACACCTCCCTATTATTCATATAGGTCTCTTTCAAGTACCTATAACGGGGAACAAAGGTAATCTATTATGCGATACGTAGTATTCCTATATATTTTAATAACTTTTTTTACAATGCCCTTTTCTCACACCTACGGAAATGACGAGATTCCAAGAGAATGAGGTTTATATATTTGCGATTGTCATAAAATACTACTAATATCGCGTATACTTAAATCTGTATAGACCATATGACAACACGAAGAGATTTTCTCCGGCAGACCGCCTTGCTCGGTGCCGGACTTACCATCAGTCCTTTTTTCATTAAAGCTGGGAATGCCGGTGTGGGCGCAAACGATAAGATAGGCGTTGGGCTTATCGGATGTAACGGCATGGGATTCGAAGACCTAAAAGCGTTCCTTCGTAATCCGGAAGTAGAGTGTATCGCCTTGTCGGATATCGATGAGAACGTATTAAACAACCGGGCGGCAGAGACCGAGAAGATCACCGGGAAGAAAGTGAAGCATTTGTATAAAGACTGGCGTAAATTGATAGATAATAAGGATATCGATCTCGTAATCGTAGGAACTCCCGATCATTGGCACTGTCTGCAAATGGTATCCGCTTGCCAAGCCGGGAAGGATGTGTATTGTGAGAAACCGCTAGGCAACAGCATCGAGGAATGTAATATAATGGTACGTGCGGCCCAGAAATACAATCGGGTTGTACAGGTGGGACAATGGCAACGAAGCGATCCGCATTGGCAAGATGCCATGGCGTTCGTACATGGAGGACAGCTAGGGAAGATCCGTACGGTACGTGTCTTCTCTTATCAGGGTTGGTGCCCTTCCATCCCCGTAAAGCCGGATGAGGCGGTTCCTGCCGGTGTTGATTATGATATGTGGCTAGGGCCGGCACCACGACGCCATTCAACCGGAATCCGTTTTCATTTCACGGTTCCGTTTGGTTCTGGGATTATGCGGGAGGTTGATGACAGACTGGGGTGTTCACCTGTTAGACTACGCATTATATGGCATGAACGTTACCGCACCGGAATCCATCATGGCATCCGGAGGCAAGTTCGGTTATCCGGATGATGCTTGCGAGACCCCGGACTTATTGCAAACCATCTATACATTCAAGGACTTCACCGTTATGTGGGATCATGCGATCGGCATTGACGACGGGGCCTACGGACGGAATCATGGCCTAGGATTCGTTGGCGAGAACGGTACCTTGGTGATCGATCGTAGCGGCTGGGAGGTTATTCCGGAAAAGTAAACGGACAGGCCCGCATGGAGGCTGTTCCCTTGAAGAAGTCATACGGAGAGGGTGGCTTGAATTTGCATGCGAAGAATCATTTGGAATGTATCAAGAGCCGGAACCGGAATTGCAACGCGAGCGTAGAGATCGGAGCACATATCGCCAAGTTCTCGCAATTGGGGAATATCGCTTATCGGACCGGGAAAAAATTATCTTGGGATGGAAAGAGTTTCCATGACGCGGAGGCGGATAAGCTGCTGTGCAAGGAATACAGGGCACCGTGGGAATTACCGAAAATATAAGGATCTAGTTGTAGAGACGGGGCGTGCCTCGTCTCTACAACTGGGTATTTATTGATGTTCGGGGCGTAACAGGTCGTTCACCGTCTTCACGGGGTTGAATGTCTCGATAGGAACTTCTACGAATACCGTGTTCCAGTCGCTCATGGCACCGTTCCACAAGCCCGGCAATTCCAGCGCTTTCAATTCGCGGCCATCCTTGCTCTTATAAGAGATGAAGCCCGTATTCTTATCCACATAATCCGGCAAGTTGTATTTCTCTCCCTTGTGATTCTTAACGGCGCAAACCAAATCCACGGGATTAAAGTGAGTACCCTTCTCAAACATCGCTTCTTAGCCGGATCGCTCATATCGATCTGGGAGCTTTCAAGCACCTGCAAGGAAACCGTACCGTCCGGATTCACCGCAAGGAACGGACCGCCACCCGGCTCGCCCACATTCTTCACCATACCGCATACACGCAACGGGCGAAGCAGTTTGCTCTTGATATACAGGATTAACTCGGCGTCTTCCAGTAATTTCGTATCCGGGTTCTTGATACATAGGTCGTCTTGCAAGAAATGAATCATCTCCTCTACCTCGGCATGGTATATTTGCCGGTCTCGATCTGTTCCAGATATCTGAAGGCTTTCTCCTGCAATGTTACCAAGACACCGGCGATCACCTTCTTGTAGATAACCGTAGAGCATTTGAAGCTATCCGGAACCACGTTATCTATATTCTTGATAAATACCACGTCGGCATCCACATCGTTCAAATTCTCGATCAAGGCTCCATGCCCACCCGGACGGAACAATAACTTATCATTCTTATCGCGGAACGGCGTGTTATCCATAGCGGCCGCTACCGTATCAGTACTCGGTTTCTGGATACTGAAAGAGACATCGTATTTCACAGAGAACTTCTCCTCGTACTCGCCAGATTTATCGGCAACCAATTGCTCGAATAAAGCCTGATGCTCCGGAGATACCGTGAAATGGATATTCACCTCGCCGGCGTTATTCTTGGCGTACATGGCGCCTTCGGCCAAATGTTCTTCCATCGCCGTACGAACCGTATCGGCATATTTATGGAAAAGCAACAAGCCTTTCGGTAGCTGTCCGTAATTCAAGCCTTTCGGCTCCAATAAATTGGATACCACCTCCTTGTACTCGCCCAAGGCTACCAACGCAGGAATATCTTTCCCTGTATTCTCCACGCACTTCTTGTCCAAAGCCTTATAGAAAGCGAATTTCTCGATCTCGCTAAAGAATTTCTTCTCGAAAGCGTTCATCGGTTCCTTATAATCCGCAGAAAGGAACTCGTACAGATTCTTAAACATACGGCTAGCAGCGCCGGAGGCAGGTACGAATTTTACGATTTTCTTGTTTTTAGCCAGATAAGCGTCCCAAGCATCCATATAAGAAGCCTGTTCCTCTTTAGATATTACCATAATACCTTTTTCTACCGAAGCGGAGCCGCTATCTCAAGGAAAGGGAAACCTTTTACGAAGCAAGCGAGTTGCTCTTCAATCTGTTTTTCGCTGATTCCTTTGGCTTTCAGCTGTTCTAAATCGTTTGCGTTTAACATAGTATAGTATTTAATGTGAATAATCTCATCAGTAACACCACAGGCACTTATGCGCTATGTGTATCGCAAATGTATAAAATAACCGCAAGATACATGTTGAAATTCCATAGAAAAAAGTATTTTTACAGCATGTTTTGCGGTTTGTCCTCAACCGGGCAATAAAAATGATATAACTATGGATACAATTGGATTCTTTACGTCTGAGGAAAAGAAGCTGTTCTTCTCCAAATACAGGCTCCTGTTACGAAACCTTTACTCTTTCCTCGAGAGGGAAGATATCCGAAAGATGAAGGAGCTGATGAAGCGGGTTGTCGCCCTCGATTGCTACGGCAGGGATAAGAATGGTATCAACGGTTTATTGCGAAATATTGACACGGCCTTGATCGCCACCTTGGAGATTGGCTTGAAACGCACCTCGGTCATCGCCCTCCTATTATACCGCCCGGTATTGAAGAAAGCGATCACGATAGAGGAAGTGGAGCAGAAATTCGGAGCGGACGTGACCTTGATCATCCGTCGCCTCTTGAAGACCTCCGACCTGTATGCCCGGAACACCGCCGTCAACTCGGAGAATTTCCATCATTTGCTTTTCTCGTTTGCCGAGGACGTACGTGTGATCTTGCTTATGATCGCCGACCGCCTCTGCCTCATGCGTATGGGAAAACAGATGCAAGAGGATGATCGTATCCGGCTGGCTACCGAGGCCTCTTATTTGTACGCTCCCCTCGCCCACCGGTTGCTTATATACTATCAAGAGCGAGCTGGAAGACCTTTCCCTGAAATACACGGACAGGAAACAGTATGACTTCATCAAACGGAAACTGAATGAGACGAAACGCTCCCGCGACGCTTATATCGCCGAGTTCATCGCCCCGATCAAGCGGAAGCTGGCAGCGGCAGGATTCAAGTTCGATATCAAGGGGCGTACCAAATCCATACATTCCATTAATAACAAGCTGAAAAAGCAGCAGGTGGAATTCGAGGGTATCTACGATCTTTTCGCTATCCGGATCGTATTGGATACGCCGCTGGAGAAGGAACGCTCGGAATGCTGGCAAGTCTACTCCATCGTCACCGATATGTACCAGCCCAACCCGAAGCGTATGAAGGACTGGATCTCCATCCCGAAGACCAACGGTTACGAGAGCTTGCACATCACGGTGATGGGCCCGCAAAATAAATGGGTGGAGGTGCAGATCCGTACGAAGCGGATGGATGAGATCGCCGAGCGAGCCTGGCGGCGCATTGGAAATACAAGGGCGTGAAAGCGGAGAGCGGGCTAGACGAGTTCTTGAATACCGTACGTGCCGCCTTGGAGACCAAGGAGAATAATCCGCTCGACTTGATGCAGGATTTCAAGATGGATCTATATAAGGATGAGATCTACGTCTTCACGCCTACCGGCGAGCTTATCAAGCTGGCCAAGGGAGCGACGGTCCTCGATTTCGCCTTTGCCATCCACACGAAGCTAGGAAGCAAATGCGTGTCGGCGAAAGTGAACGGTAAGAACGTTCCGATCAAATACACCTTGAACAACGGCGATAGCGTATCCGTCATCACGTCGCCCGCCCAAAGCCCGAAGCGGGATTGGCTGAACTTCGTCGTCACCTCCAAGGCCCGTGTGAAGATCAAGCAGGCCTTGAAGGAGGAGACCGTGAAGGCCGTGGAATTCGCCAAAGAGATGTTGCAGCGCCGCTTCAAGAACCGGAAGATCGACATGGACGAGCCGACCATGATGCGCTATATCAAGAAGAAAGGATTCAAGACCGTCACGGACTTCTACATCGAGATCGCCGAGGAACGCCTCGATCCCAACCAAGTAATCGACGAATATCTGGAGCTTTCCGCAAGGAGACGGAGACGAACGAGCGTACCGAGGTGCGTAGCGCCGAGGAATTCGTGACGATGACTCCGGTGGAGGAGATATCGACGAACAAGGATGTCTTGGTGATCGACAAGAACCTGACGGGTATCGAATATAAACTCGCCAAATGCTGCAACCCGATTTATGGCGACGAGGTTTTCGGTTTCGTCTCCACACAGGGTATCAAGATCCACCGTATGGATTGCCCGAACGCCCAAGAGATGTTCAGCCGCTTCGGTTACCGGATCATCCGTGCGAAATGGAGTGGCAAGGGAGACAATGGCTATACGGTTACGCTGCGGGTGATCGGACGGGACGATATAGCGATCGTCACCAACATCACCTCCGTGATCGGAAAAGAATCGAACGTCACGCTTCGCTCCTTAAACATCAACTCGGTAGACGGATTATTCCAAGGTAACTTTACCGTATTGGTAAGAGATACGACCGCATTAAACTTGCTGACGAAAAAGATCAAGGCGGTAAACGGCGTGAAAGCGGTAGAGCGATTAAATTCTTAGACAGTGTACTGTGCACGAAGTACCGTAGTACTCTGTACGAAGTACTACAGTACCTCTAGGAAGTACGCAGTACTTCGTACAGGGGACTGTGCCAACTGTACGACTGGGCCTTGTGACTATACCCGGATCACAGAATCGGCTTCAGCCCCATCTTCTCCGCACGTTGTATTAGGAACTGCCGGGCCGCCTCATACTCGTTCGGGATCACGCCGTCGAGGATGGCGTTCTTGATCGCCTCCTTCAGCACGCCGACAGGCTTGGAGGGAGCCAAGCCAAACGTCTCCATGATCTCCTCGCCGGATACCGGGGGCTGGAAGTTACGGACACGGTCTTTTTCCTCTATATCGGCCAGCTTCTCGCGCACCTTACGGAAATTGTTCAAGAAACGGCGAACCTTCTCCGGGTTCTTGCTCGTGATATCGGCCTCGCACAGTTTCATCAAATCGTCGATATCATCTCCCGCGTCAAACAGCAGACGGCGGATCGCCGAATCCGTCACCTCATCGTCCGACAAGGCGATCGGACGCATATGCAGGCTTACCATCTTCTGCACGTACTTCATCTTCTCGTTCATCGGGAGTTTCATCTTCCTAAAAATACCGGGGATCATCCGCTCGCCGATAAAATTATGATTATGGAACGTCCATCCCAAGCGAGGGTCGAAACGCTTCGTGGCAGGCTTGGCGATATCGTGGAAGAGGGCGCTCCAACGCAGCCATAGATTATCGGAAGTCTTGCTCAAACGATCCAGCACCATCAAGGTATGGGCGAAATTATCCTTATGCCCGATCCCCTCCTTGGTCTCCACGCCTTTCAAGGCGCAAAGCTCGGGGAAAATCAATGGCAACAGTCCGCATTTATCCAGCAAGTCGAAACCGATAGAGGGCTTTGGCGAGAGGACGATCTTGTTCAACTCGTCCACGATACGCTCCTTGGAGATGATGGAGATACGCTCCCGGTTGCGGATGATGGCGTCGAAGGTATCGGGATCGATAAAGAAACCTAATTGAGTGGCGAAACGAACCGCACGCATCATCCGGAGCGGATCATCGCTGAAAGTAACATCCGGGTCTAAAGGCGTACGGATCGTAAGCTCGTCCATATCCTCCAACCCGCCGAAGGGATCGACCAATTCTCCGTAACGCTCCTTGTTCAGGCAAAGGGCCAAGGCGTTGATCGTGAAATCCCGGCGGTTCTGGTCATCCTCCAAGGTGCCGTCTTCCACGACAGGCTTACGGCTGTCATGACTGTAGGATTCTTTCCTTGCCCCCACGAATTCCAGCTCCAGATCGCCGGCTTTCACCTGCGCCGTCCCGAAATTCTTGAAGACGGAAAGATAAGCGCCACGCCCGATCTTCTTGGCCACTCGTTTGGCCAACTCGATACCGCTGCCAACCGCTACCACGTCTATATCCTTGGATGGGCGGTTCAAGAAAATATCCCGCACATATCCGCCTATTACATATACCTCAACACCTAGCTCTTCCGCCGCCTCCGATATCAAATAGGAAGCTTCGCGGATATATGATTTACTATCTCTTCCTCGTTTATATACATATTTATGTATTCAAATCCAATAAAGAGCGCAAAGATAATCAAATTTCATGTACTTTTGCGGTATCAAATACATTGAACGAGAAAGATATGAAAAAGTTAGCGATCTGTATAACGCTCATTGCCGCCATTTTAACGGGCTGTAACGGAGACGAGAAAGCGGCTCAGGCCCGTTTGGACAAGGCCCGGGCCATGTACGAGAATAACGAGTTTTTCGGGGCGAAGAACGAGATAGACAGTATCCGGACGCTCTATCCCAAGGAAGTAAAGGTGCTGAAGCAGGGATTAACGCTTATGCGCCAAGTAGAAGTAAAGGAGGCGGAGCGCAATATCGCTTTCTGCGACAGCTTACTCCCTATCAAGCTGGAGGAAGTAGAGGGATTGAAGAAAGGCTTCGCTTTCGAGAAGGATTCCGTTTACGAGGAAATCGGCAATTATATCTGGAAACAGCAGACGATAGAGCGCAACGTGCAACGTTGTTACGTACGTTGCGGCGTGAACGAGGAGGGCGAGATGTATCTGGCCAGCGTATATTACGGCGGACGCCCCATCGAGCATACGGGAATCAAGCTGAGCCTGAAAGACGGCCAATTCGCCGAGACCGCTTCCATCCCGTACGACGGCGGACTGAATTACCGCTTCAAGGATATGGGAAGCACCACGGAGGTAGTGACCTACAAGGGGGAGCACTGCGTCGATGCCGTCAAGTTCATCTACGATAACGAGAAAGAGCGGATCAAGGTGGAATACACGGGAGGCAAGCCTTACATTATATATATGGCGGACGCGACAAGAAAGCGATCGTCAACACCTTCAACCTCGCCACCGTATTAAGCGATATCAAGAGCATGAACACCTTGAAAGAGAAATCAGAGAAGAAGATCGCTTATCTAAAGAATAAACTGGAGGAGTAGAATCCCTCCATACAAATGGCCTACCTATAAAAAAGCACCGGGATCCTACCATACAGTAGGAATCCGGCGTTAGTATACAGACTGATATCCACTATCAGTTATTCATCATTTAACGACGACCTTCTGGGCGGTCTCGCCATCAACGGAAACTACCACGATACCTTTCGATGCCGGCATCACGAAGTTATCTGAAGAAGCGATAGCGGAAGCGGTGGTCTGACCTAAGATGTTAGACAATGTAACCGTCTTGCCTGCCGCGTTCAAGACCGTAACGCTAGCCTCGCCAGCGATTACCGTGAAGCTGGCAACCTCTTCCAATTGTTCGTTGGAAACCGGAGTCGGAGCATTCTCGATCGTGAACGGAACGCCAACATTAGACATTACCACAACATTGTTTACCACACCTACATAAGGAGTCTTCAACTCGCCCGCGGCCACGGTGCGATTCAGCTCTTTCTGGTTCTCCAATAAGTAACCACCATCCTGAGTTGTCTTGAAGGCGAACAAAGCGTTGTTATCCAAAGACGGAACGATATTCGCTTTATCGCTGAAGCCTACACGGTAGTAAGTAGCGCCATTGCTAACGAATGTCTCGTTAGAATCCCGCAAGGATACCATATAGTAGCGAGGAGAAACAGCTTTGGTAGTTGTCTCCGGCGTATAGATCGATGTCGTGATGAAATACAACGGTTTACCAGCGATCACGGTATCGGCTTCTTGAACCCATAAAGAGAAGTTGTCAGTCTCATAAGTTGACTTCAAGATATCTTGGCCTTCGTTCTTCACTTCGGCGAAGAAATTCAGCGGATTCATCGTCAAGAACTTACCATTCGTACCGAAACGCTTGTGAGAATTGTCGATAGAAGCGTACTCCGGAGCCTCTACAGCGACAAAGTCGAAGTAGTTAACCTTATCGGAAAGGATCAGGTTCGCCGTATTCACGTTCATAAAAACATATTGAGTGGTCGCGCCTACCTTGTAGCCATCTGGTATTTGCCACCGGTCGTAGCCGTATTGAATACGAATTCCAACGGAGCGGTATAATCAGATAATTTCAACGGTCCGCCATTCTCGCTGGCAACCAAATCATTGCTGAAACGTTCTTTCAACATATAAGTCGCATGATACAAGGTATCACCTAAAGCACGGGCACCTAAACCATCCGTTACATTCTGTACGGATCTTGGCTAACCACGATACGAAGAGCGGCTGCGTTCGCTGCGTCACCGGATTTAATCATCAATACGGAATCAGAAGTAAACGCATACAGATCGTCTACACCCGGAGTACCGGAGATCAAGTTCAATACATAACCATTATCGGCGAGTTCCTCCGCAGAGAAGTGACGAGTACCCAAGAATTTATCCTTTAAATCCACATTCGCTTGATATTCCACCGTAATAGAATCGGTGCTACCCCCAAATGTATAGGTATTGGCCATACCTTGAACGGCGAAGATCTCCTCGTTAGAAATAATAGTCGTATTCGTATTACGGTCTACAACCGAATACATTCCGTTGTTTTCCTTGATATACCATTGTCCCTTCGGTTGATAAATAGAAGGTTTGAAACCTGCCGCGGTTACCAACTTATCGGAAGCGGCACTCTTATCGTAAGCGACAGCGTATTGTCCGCCCTTATCGCCCTTGCTCGCACTCTTCAAGAAGTATACGCCTGTACCTGTAGCGATCGTAGAAGGAGTTCCCTTCGTTACGGTAATAACAGGAGCGGCTCCTTGAGCAGGTTGAGTAGAACCCGACTGCAAGTCAGATACGGTCAAGGCTTTCGTCTCGATCACGCTGGCATATACGACACGTACGTTCGGAACGGAGGTCATCGGACTTGCGTTCACGGTCGGAGCGGCAGCGGCATACATAGCCAAAGCATCGTTCTTCAAGTTGATCGTGAAATAGAATTTCTGGAAATCAGCGTTACCCAGTGTATGCAAGCCACTAGCGTCATAGGTGGAGTCAGCCGTAAACTTAGCCCCATATACACCGGTAGCACCGGCGATCACATTCTTCAATGTATCGACACCTAAGTATTTTGCTTTACCATCACTAAATACTTGGTCACCTTGGATTTGCAAGGTCACATATTTAGCGTTCGCAATAGCGCCTGTAGCGGGAGCCGCCGTATTCTTCGCTATCAAGTTCTTACCCTCGAAGATATTTCCTTGATAATTTCCTCCAAACGTCAATTGAAAGACTTGGAAACCATCCCCTAGCTCACTTGCGCTCAAATACATAGCGTCGCTAGGAGCCTCTACGGTAAATTTCGTAGAAGAAGCAGAAGAACCTAAGCTCAAGTCTGTCCCAGCTACATCCAACGCCAAGATTTGATTGTTTCCGTAATAAGCCTGAATAGCGCTACCACCGGCAGCGTCAGAGAATGTCCACTGATTCACGCCCGATGTGATAACAGGCTTTGCCGTAGATGAAGCCGCAAACGACAAAACGGCCTGTGTCTTCTTGTTCTTGAATTGATACACAGGACCAGCAGGAGTCGTGCCCGCATTCGTGATTTGCCACAAGGCAGAATCAATAGCGGCTTTGGTAGCGTCTGACGCCAAAGTTTTAACAATTACTGAGTCGGCTTTCTCACCACTTAAAGACAAAACGGAAGAACCTGTCTTTAAATAATAATAGTTACCGGCTTTCCACTGAGCCTCCGGAACGGTCGTACTCGACTGAGCATTAGCCGAGAATACGCCCGCAACCATCAGGGCTGCAGCAATAAGAGTACATTTTTTGTCCATAATCAAATAGATTTTATTTATTAATCACAGTCTAAACAGGGGTTGTTTAGAAAAGGTTTTGAGGGCGTATGAGATTAACAATCGATTTAGCGTCTTATAACAAAAATCGTCCTATTCTCACGAACAGGACGACTATACTACTAAAAATGTAAACAGTGTATTTATATAGTAATATCATGAAACTATATATTTTGGAGAAAAACCGCTCCACCTTCACAGGCAAAACGGCTGGAAATCTAATCTACTCAATAAATATCTTCACAGGCTTACTCGAAATAAGCATGTTCTTTTACGACATGACCTCTGTCATCGAAATAAACCTTATATATCTTACCATTTCTGGAAAGTAATACTACCTTATACTTCACAAACGTGCTATTGTTTGACACCTCAACTGATTTCACCATACATCCCTCATAGGAAGTATTTACCGCATCACGCAATACTTGGGGCATATCAGTTACCTCGATCGGATAAAATTTATCCTGTGCCACTGTTTCCTTAGCGCTACCGACCATCCCGGCTTGCGCTTCTACATCAGGGGCAATAAATAAGCCACATAAAGCGACAATAACCCCGTAAACAATCTTTTTCATACCTTAAAAACCTAAACCTTTTTTCTCTTACATCATAAATTCGCAGTATAGGGTGCAATCTCCGTGCCAAAACTCACCCTAAAAAACGACAAGAGAATAACAAGTTGTAAATCCGACAATTAACCAAAAGCGAAGAATCAATCATTCGGTTGCCAAAGTGTGGAACAAACCGTGGAATGTGGAAAATTTCCCCACGAGAGTGTGGAATCTCTACACACTACTATAAAAAACGAGGCCCACCCTTAATCTATATAAGGATGAGCCTTAAATCATTCTACTTAAATATAATCAAATAAAAATACTAAAGTAATAAAATAAAGTTCCGTAATATCGTATACACTCTGTGTCTAATCTCTAATTTGCGATTCACAAAGATAAATCTTTTTGTTCAACCATCTATAAAATAACCGCACATCTAACGAAACTCAAAGATTTTTGAACAAAGAGATTCCTTTTAAGGACAAGTCATAGATTATCACGAACTTCAATCCTTCGCTTGGTGTACGGTAAGTTGCGGGAATGGGAAACCGATACCTACCTCATTGAAGGTCGCGTAGATATTCTTGTTAATATCGAAATACACGCCCCAATAGTCGGAACTGTTTACCCAAACACGTACCACCACGTTTTACGCTGCTGTCCGCCAAGCTGTCAAGGCGATAAACGGAGCGGCCGGCTCGGACAAGATGCGGGAATCCTTCGCTAATACAGACTCTATCACTTGCTTTACTTTCTCATAATCGCTGCCGTATTCCACGCCAAAGGTCCAGTCTACACGGCGAGTCGTCTGGTTACTGAAATTAGTCACAACGCCACTGCTCAAAGAGCCGTTCGGTATATAAATGACCTTATTATCAACCGTACCTAATACGGTATGGAACATCTGGACCTCTTTCACGGTACCGCCAACGCCCTGCGCCTCAATATAATCACCCACCTTATAAGGCTTGAAAAGAAGGATGATCAATCCACCGGCAAAGTTTGACAGGTTACCGCTCAATGCCATACCGACAGCGACACCGGCGGAAGCCAATAAGGCGGCAAACGACGTAGTTTGAACGCCTAACGCCCCTACGACTGAAATAATCAATAAAATGGTTAAACTGACATTCACCAAACTGCCGACAAAAGTCTTGACAGAAGGATCGATATCCCGTTTGCTCAATATCTTCCGAACCAGTTTATTTAGTAAGTTTATAACCAATCGTCCCACCAAAAAGACAATAAGGGCTTTAATAATCGTAAAACCCAATTGGGAGCCATGCTCAACCAAGGATCTGATAGCTTCCTCTAATTTAGAACTCGCTTCTACAGCTGCTAATAATACCATATCTCTTCTATTTTAGTTAATCTATTAATTATATAACAATCTGATCTTCCAAAAATATTATGAAATGTAGCAAAGGTATAAAGTTTTTTTAATCTGGTAAAACCATGAAATTATTGCGTAGATTCGCGATCAATCAAATAATAGGTTAAATACGACAGCATGAAAATCCTTGCGATACTCGCCGCCCTTTTCCTTTCAATAGGCTATGGCTACGCTCAGACATACGAGAAGTTTGTCGAGAAAAGTTTTGACTTCTTGGACAAGAACGACTTAGTCTCCGCCGAAGAGAGCCTACGAGCCGCCATGCGCCTCGAACCGGGAAACCCCAACAACTACGCCTTGCTCATGAATCTCGGGACGATACAGCGCAGGCAAGGGAAACTGGAAGATGCCCTTCTCTCCTATACCGCCGCCTAAGCCGCCATCCGAATAATGAGGCCATACTGGAAAATCGTGCCGGCTTATATACGGAAATGGGTGAGATCGAAAAAGCGACGAACGATTACAATGCCCTGTTAATCTTGAACCCCCATCATCAAGAGGCGTTATATTGCAGGGCGATGCTTCATTTGCAACATAAGAACTATCTGTTGGCCGAGCAGGATTTCGATAAGATACTGGAAGTAAACGAGAAATCCGTGAAAGGACGTCTGGGACACGCGATTCTCGAGAAGCTACGGGGGAATTACGATGAGAGCGAACGCATCTTTAATTACTTGATCAACGAGATGCCCCGCGAATGGATCTTATACGAGGCCGTGCCGATCTATACTTCATGATGGGCAAGAACGCCCGGCTATGGCCGATATCAATCGCATTTTCGTGGAAAGTACCCCGACAGCCGCTTTATATGTATTGCGAGGCAAAGTAAAACTCGCCCAATATGAGAAGCATCGGCCGCCTTAGACTTCAAGAAAGCTGAGGATATGGGATATGATAAAACGACTATCGACGAGTTGATGAAGATGGCTCGTTAAGGCTGTTTTATACGTATAGTGCATCGCTCACGCGAGTAGTGGTATTGGCCTACGCCACTACTCGCGTGAGCCGATGCCACTATACGTGTGAGCCTGCGCCACTACTGGTGCGAAATCGGCCCATTTATACTACTTTTCCGTGATATAATTGACAACCCAACTACCCACTTCTTTCGTTCCATATTTCGCTCCACCTTCCACTTGGATTTCCGGCGTACGGACATTCGCATCGAGGGAAGCGTCTACGGCTTCACGGATCAAGGCTCCCTCTTCTTTGAGGTCGAAATACTCGAATAACATCGCTACTGAAAGAATTTGCGCCAAGGGGTTCGCAATATTCAGCCTTTCGCCTGCGGCCAAGAGCCATGAATCGGCTCGAAAACCGGCGTGCTCTCTCCGGTAGAAGCGGAAGGCAGCAAGCCCATAGAGCCGCTGATGCAAGAACCCTCATCCGTCAAGATATCACCAAACGTATTCTCGGTTACCATCACGTCGAAGAATTTCGGCTCTTGGATCATACGCATAGCGGCGTTGTCCACATACATATAGTCTGTCGTTACTTCCGGATAGCTAGGAGCATCTCTTGAGCGATCTGGCGCCATAGACGGGAAGAGGCAAGTACGTTCGCCTTGTCAACAACCGTCAGGTGCTTATTCCGTTTCATCGCATACTCGAAGCCCACTTTCAAGATACGCTCGATTTCCGGGCGGGTATACATATTCGTATCGTATGCCTTATCGTTGTCTTGATATTTCTCACCGAAATACATACCACCGGTCAACTCACGGATACATAAGAAATCCGCGCCATCCACCAATTCGGCACGCAACGGCGATTTATGCAATAGGCATTTGAAGGTCTGCACCGGACGGATATTAGCGAACAGGCCCAACTTCTTACGCATCGCCAAAAGACCTTGCTCCGGACGTACTTTCGCTGTCGGATCATTATCAAACTTAGGATCGCCCACGGCCGAGAAAAGAACAGCGTCGGCATCCTTACAAATCCGATAGGTCTCCTCCGGGAAAGGATCGCCTACCTTATCGATCGCGTCAGCGCCACAAAGAGCATACTCATAGTGAACCTCATGTCCGAATTTCTCACAAACGGCACTCATTACTTCCACGCCTTGCACGGAAATCTCTGGTCCGATCCCGTCTCCGGGAAGTACTGCTATATTCAGTTTCATCGTAAATGTTTGTTATTATTCTCTGTTAAAATGTACATACTTAGGCTCCGTGGGGAAATACGTGTCATCATCACAGGGTACTTGTAATCATCAAGTCGGCGCTATAACGGTTACAAGCGATAGGTACGTTATGAACACGGCACTGGCGAAGCAACATCTGGATGTCGGCCTCGTGCGGTTGCGGATTCAAGTCGTCTATCAAAAAGACCGCCAAATCGATCTCCTTACGGACAACCATAGCGCAATCTCAGCATCGCCTCCCATCGGACCGGAATGCATGCAAGCAATATCCGCGTTCACCCCTTTTTCCTCGAGAGCTTTACGAACCAAATTTCCGGTCGTACCCGTACAAACAATATGGTGGTGAGACAAGAACTCAGCGTTATGTACCGCCCATTCTACCATTTCCGCCTTACGATTGTCGTGCGCTACAAGCGCGATAGTCAACTTTTTCATACCCTTTACCTTTTTAATTATTAATCCTCTATCTTGTTCAGCATCTTCAATGTCGCCTTGATCGCCGCCTCAGTCTGATCAGCGTCCAGACCACGAGTCTTGAAATCGACCCCGGCATAATTCCAGCTGATGACCGTCTGCACGAACGCATCCGTACGTCCTCCCGGCGGGATGGATACCGAATAGTTCGTCAACATCGGGAACGGGCGGTTCAAACGGGAATAAATCCGGCGTAGGGCACGAACGAAAGCGTCGTATTGGCCATCACCGGAAGCCGATTCCTCGTAAGCCTCGCCATTGATCTCGATCTTCAAGGTAGCCACCGGTTTCAGCCCTTGGGCCAAGGATAAGGAATAGTTCAAGATCCGTATTTTCTGATCCTCCAGCGCATTATCATGATGAAGCACATCGCTGATAATATAAGGAAGATCCTCCGGGGTAACCATTTCTTTCTTATCGCCCAGCTCAATGATCCGCTCCGTAACCTTACGCATCGAACCCTCGTCCATGTCGATACCGAGCGCTTCCAGATTCTTGCGGATATTCGCTTTTCCAGAGGTCTTGCCCAAAGCGTACTCGCGAACCCGTCCGAAACGCTCGGGGAGCAGGTCGTTGCAATACAGGTTGTTCTTGCTATCGCCGTCCGCATGGACACCGGCGCATTGCGTAAACACATGCTCTCCGATGATCGGCTTATTGGGCGGGATATGCACCCCGGAGTAGGTCTCAACCAAACGGCTAGCCTTGTTTATCTTTTCCTCCCTCAAGCTCGTCTCCTCTCCCAACTGGTCCTTGATAACGGCAAGTACGCTACTCAAAGGAGCGTTACCCGCACGCTCTCCCAAACCGTTCACGGTCGTATGGATTCCCTTGATACCCGCACGGATGGCGGAATATACATTCGCTACGGCAAGATCATAGTCGTTATGCGCGTGGAAGTCAAACCGTAAATCCGGGTAGCGGTCCACCATCATCTTGCAATACTCGTAGGTATTTCCGGGATTCAAGACTCCCAAGGTATCCGGGAGCATGAAACGGCAGATCGGAAGTCCTTTCAACGCATCGATTACCAAGAATACGTAATCCGGGGAATGCTTAATACCGTTCGACCAGTCCTCCAAATAGATATTCACGTCGATCTTCCGTTTCGCCGCTTCCAATACGACCGTACGAATATCGTCAACGTGTTGCTCGGGAGTCTTTCGAAGCTGTTCGGTGACATGCTTATAAGAGCCCTTGCAAAGCAAGTTCACGACACGGCAACCTGCGGATTCAATCCAGTCGAGAGAGACCGTACCATCACGAAACCCAAGACCTCCAATTTGTCTAGGTTCCCGGAACGGGCGGCCCAAGCGGCTACACGCTTCACGGCCTCAAACTCTCCGTCCGACACACGGGCGGAGGCGATCTCCACCCGGTTCACGCCTAAGTCGCTCAGCAGCACTTGCGCTATGCTGAGCTTCTCGTGAGCGGCGAAGGAGACGCCCGAAGTTTGCTCCCCATCTCTGAGGGTTGTATCCATTATTTCTATCATAATCAGCGTGCTGCCTCGAAGGCTTCTATCTTTGATTTATTTGCCAGTAAATAGTCGATATCGTCCAATCCGTTGATCAGGCAATCCTTTTTATAGGCGTTGATCTCGAAATGCTCGCTTTTGCCCGTAGCCTTGTTCGTGATCGTTTGCTCCGGTAGATTTACCTCGACCTCAGTTTTCGGGTCCTTGTAAATCGAATCGAACAATTCAGCGAGGAACTCTTCAGTCACAACAACCGGCAGCACGAAGTTGTTCAACTCGTTGTTTTTATGGATATCGGCGAAGAAACTGGAGACCACGACACGGAAACCGTAATCGGCGATCGCCCAAGCCGCATGCTCACGGCTGGAACCGGAACCGAAGTTCTTTCCCGCTACCAATATCTTTCCGCTATACGTAGGATCGTTCAAGACGAATGATTCGATCTTATTACCTTCCTTATCATATCGCCAATCCCGGAATAAGTTCTCGCCGAACCCTTCCTTGGTAGTCGCTTTCAGAAAGCGGGCTGGGATAATCTGGTCGGTATCCACGTTCTCTAAAGGAAGAGGCACGCAAGTGCTTGTGATTATATTGAATTTTGTTTTCATCTTATGCTACTTTATTAGATTAGTCTTTACATCAGTTCTCTCGGGTCCGTGATCTTACCTGTCACAGCGGCGGCGGCGGCCACAAGCGGCCCCGCCAAGATGGTGCGAGCACCCGGTCCTTGGCGGCCCTCGAAATTACGGTTGGAAGTGGAGACCGCATATTTACCCGCCGGAACCTTATCCTCATTCATCGCCAGACAAGCGGAACATCCCGGTTGACGAAGGACGAAGCCGGCCTCGGCCAAAACCTTGTCGATCCCCTCGGCACGAATCTCCCGCTCTACCTGCCAACTGCCGGGAACCAGCCAAACCGTTACATCATCCGCTTTCTTCTTTCCTTTCACCAAAGAGGCGAAAGCACGGAAATCCTCGATACGGCCATTCGTACAGCTACCTAAAAAGACATAATCCACTTTCTTACCCAACATAGACTCGCCTGCCTTGAAGCCCATATAATCCAAAGACTTCTTATAAGAGATACGGCCTGCCTCGGGCACGCTCTCTAAGGAGGGGATATCTTTGCTGATACTCATACCCATGCCCGGGTTCGTACCGTACGTACCATCGGGTCGATATCCTCGGCGTGGAAAACGATCTCCTTATCGAACTTAGCGTCCGGATCACTATACAGCTGACGCCACTCGCTCACCTTCCGCTCCCATTCCTCGCCTCTTGGGGCAAACTCACGGTCTTTCAAATAATCGAAAGTAACATCATCCGGAGCGATCATACCGCCACGGGCACCCATCTCGATCGAAAGGTTACAGATTGTCAAACGTTCCTCCATGGTCGTATTACGAATCGCCTCGCCAGCGTACTCTACGAAATAGCCCGTAGCACCGCTGGTACTCATCTTACTAATAATGTATAAAGCAAAGTCCTTCGCCGTAACGCCCGGTTTGCGTACACCATCGATCGTGATACGCATCGTTTTCGGCTTACGCTGCATGATACATTGGGTAGCCAAGGTCATCTCCACCTCGCTCGTACCGATACCGAAGGCGATAGCGCCCATGGCACCGTGCGTAGAAGTATGGGAGTCGCCACAAACGATCGTCATACCCGGCTGCGTCAAGCCTGTCTCCGGACCTACCACATGGATGATACCATTCTTCGGATGTTGAAGACCGTAATACGTCAAGCCGAAATACTTCGCGTTCTCTTCCAAGGTATCCACTTGATTCTTGGATATAGGGTCCTCGATAGGCTTATCTTGGTTCAATGTCGGGATATTGTGGTCCGGCATACAAGTGATTTGCGCGGGACGGAAGGGCTTCAATCCACGTGCACGTAATCCGGCGAAAGCCTGCGGGCTAGTCACCTCATGACAATACAGACGGTCGATATACAATTGTATGGTTCCGTCGGGCAACGTGTCCACCACGTGTTTGTCCCAGATTTTCTCAAATAATGTCTTGCTCATTGTCTTGTCTATTTTTAGTCTACTATAAACTTATTGATGGCGTCCACGAAAGCCTCCACGGAAGCGGCGATAATATCGGTATTCGCGGAGAACCCATAATAGGTAGCCCCGTTATACTCTACCTGCATATGTACCTTGCCCGTATCATCGCTACCTTTATTAATGGCTTGAATCAAGAATTCCTGAATCGTCATGTCACTATTACTAATCGCTTTTTTCACCGCCTTGATGCCTGCGTCAACCGGACCGTTACCAGCCGCGGCCTCGTATTTTCTTACTCCCGACAAATTTAAACAAATACTTGCGACTGATTGTACTCCAACACCACTAGTTACCTGTAAATATTCCAATTTAATACGGTGTGTGGCCGTACGATCCTTTCCGACCAACATCAAAACATCATCATCATTAATATCTTTCTTACGATCGGCCAGTTTCAAGAACTCATCATACACCTTGTCCAATTTCTCCTGCTCCAGATCCACACCTAAAACATGCAGGCGATGCTTCAACGCCGCACGACCGCTACGAGCAGTCAATACGATCGCGTTATCATCGATACCCACATCCTTCGGATCGATGATCTCGTAGGTTTGCGCATTCTTCAAAACGCCATCTTGATGGATACCGGAGGAGTGAGCGAATGCGTTACGTCCGACAATAGCCTTATTCGGTTGTACCGGCATATTCATCAAGCTAGAAACCATACGGCTCGTACTATAGATCTTATTCGTCGTGATATTGGTGATGATATCACGTTCTTTATGGCTCTTGAAAATCATGGCGACTTCTTCCAATGACGTGTTACCTGCACGCTCACCGATACCGTTTACGGTTACCTCCACCTGACGGGCTCCGTTCAACACGCCTTGTACGGTATTCGCAGTAGCCATGCCCAAGTCATTATGGCAATGAGTGGAAAGAATAGCGTTATGTACGCCATCCACATGTTCCATCAGATACTTAATCTTCGCCCCGTACTCATCCGGCAAGCAATATCCTGTCGTATCCGGGATATTCACTACGGTAGCCCCGGCCTTGATCACGGCCTCCACGACACGGGCCAGATATTCATTATCCGTACGCCCGGCATCCTCACAGTAGAATTCTACGTCCTCCACGTACTTTTTAGCGTATTTCGTGGCGGCGATCGCACGCTCTATAATCTCCTCTCTCGTGGAGTTAAACTTGTATTTGATATGAGAATCAGAAGTGCCGATTCCGGTATGTATACGTCCCCGCTTAGCGAATCTCAACGCCTCGGCTGCCACGTCGATATCTTTCTCCACCGCACGGGTCAAGGCACAGATGGTCGGCCAAGTCACGGCCTTTGAGATCTCAACCACACTCTTAAAATCCCCGGGACTGGAGACAGGGAAACCAGCCTCGATCACATCAACACCTAGCTGTTCCAATGCCTTAGCTACTTGAATCTTTTCCACTGTATTCAACTGGCATCCCGGAACCTGTTCACCATCACGTAAGGTGGTGTCGAAAATAAATAATCTGTCTGACATAATCTTATATTCTTAATTTACTAATATCCTATACTAACTAAAAAAGCCTCTCTCACAAGGAAGTGAGAAAGGCTCTTTCATCTATCGTAATGCTCGCAAAGCATACAGTCTCACTTCCTATCCCGTTCCCAGAGTAGAATAATGTTTAGAGAAATAATGAGACTATTTTGCAAGTTGCGTGTCATTGTTCTTGTCTTTATTGTTTTTGTTTGAACGTTGCAAAGATACGGCCTTTTTTGATACCACCAAATATAATTCGAAGTTTTTTACAGGATATTTCTTATAAAACGTAAGATAAACAATTACATCTGTTACTAAATAACACTGCCCATCGTTAGGTCGTAACGATGGGCAGTATAAGCTGCTTACGATGCCCATCATAAAGACCTTATGATGGGCAGTGTTATGATACGATAAAAACGGCTCGCACTAACGAACCACGACCTTCTTCACGAACGAGGCATCTGGAGCGGTACACTTCAAGAAATAGACACCGGCATGACCTACCGGAATCTCCATCTTGCCGCAAACCTTTCCTTCGAAAATAACGATACCGGCTACGTCAACCACCTTCAAGGCAACCTCCTGCGGCATATCCACGAAGATGGATTGGTTGGCCGTATACAGGCTCATACCCTCCTCGATGGACTCCACGCCGGTAGGCACGTCCGGGTTCTCCGGGTCTACGGGATCCACAGGAATGACCGGGGTTTCCGGATCGGTGGAGGAAGAGGTAGAGGAGACAACCTTCACCTCTATCTTGCTACTAACCGGCTTATAATTCGGATCGGTCGGCGTGAAGGCAATCTCTTGCATTCCCTTTTCGGTAATCTCCTTATCCGGATCGCTCCAAGCGAATGTTCCGGCTACGATACCGGCGTGACCGCCTTGTAAAACAGACTCGGATAGTTTTTGACCGGACAATATATCGGAAGCCGCAGGCCATGTAACCGTAGGTGTACCCAAAGTAATCTCATAAGTAAACACCTTCGTATAAGATTTATAAGTTTTATCTTCCGGACGATCAACACGTACATAATATGTACCCGGATTCTTCAATGGCACTTTATTAACCTCGGCATTACAATCTTCTTCATTCTGGTAGAAAGAGATCACGCAAGAAGTATCACTACCTTTTACCTCCACGGTTTGTGCCATGCCATTATATTCAGATGACTTAGCCAATGTACACGCTGGGTATTCATCTTTAGGAGCATATATAGGATAAATCTCGACATCTCCCGTTACTTGGTATACCCTTGGATTGTCACTATTTTTGTCTGACCACTCAACGAAGTGCTGACCTACAGGCGCAACAGCCTCCAATGTGATCGTTACCCCTGCTCGAATATCATTCAAATCACAAGGAAGACCACCATTCGTAATCCTCACACCCTCCGGTTGCGATCCATTACTCGAACGTAAAACAGGAGTGCTATTACCTAAAGAGAAGTTCACAACAGGATTCGTTGAATAATAGTAAATAGTCGTACCCTCGTAATTCTTAAGAGCATCACCTTTCGGTGTAATCTTGTATGTCGTTACATTATCCTTCGTCTCTGATATAATATTCACGAACTCAGTACCCGGTCGAGTGCCAGGATTCGCTCCATGCGATGTAGGAGCCTTCGTTATCGTCACTTTAGACTTTTTAATTTTCAAGCCTACACGTCCTTCATCCGGCTTATTAGGATCCGGATAGATCTCTTCAAACGCCTCATACAAGCCATCCTCGGCACGCCTCAATACGACCGTATAATCGCCCGCATCAATAGCCGTCGAAGTTTCCTCACCGTCATTTATCTTATACTTGACATCGAACGAGAAGCCTGCGTAAGTCTGCGAGGCGAAAGGCGTGAAGGGGCGGGATACGCCACTGTAGTAGTATTCTTGATACGGACAAAAGATGTATTCCCTCTTGATCTTCACCCGATGGTCAAACACGGCCGTCACGGTCAAGGGGCCGGTTACGGTCAAGATATCACTCTGGGATATTTCCTTGCTGTTCGCCAAGATGGTAAGCAAGCTTGCGCCGGCTTGCCCTTCCGCTTTAGCTATGCGCACTCTCGTTCCATATGCCAGTTCTTCACCACTGCCTACTTCAGTCCAACTACCATCCTCACCCTCTTTACTCAAGGTGATCGTACCGGAGGCGGTCTGGCTCGGGTTGCTGCTTACGGCGGAGGCGGTCACAGCATATCCTTCGCAACGAAAGAGGCATTTACCAACGTGATATCGCCGGTCACGGCGCATAGATTGTCGGTGCCGGGTCCTGTCACGCCGGACAGACCGACGTTACCCTCCAGCTTATACCCGGCATCCGGAAGGGAGATTACCCGAATCTTCGAGCCTACCGCTACGGTAGAGCCGGAAGTGATCAGCGTACCGTCTTCCTTATATAATAAGATAGAGCCGTGCTCCATGTTCTTCTTTTCGAGGGTGACAAGGGCCATGTTGACCGGTTTAGGCTCGAATACGGCTTTGATCGTCAAAGGCCCGGTCAGCGTTACCTTGTCGCCCTTGAGCGACTCCCCGTTTATCTGCAATGATTTCAGCTGGGTGTTCACGCTCGGGATTGCCGCAATCTGTAGGATCGAGCCTTGCTGCAATTCATCACCATTTGAGACCGGCTTCTGCCCATCCGCCGCCTGATCGTCCGGCGTGGTCACTTTAAGGTCGCCGCTGGCATCGCCGAATGTCTCGATAGATACCTTATGCAGGATCGGGGTAAAGTTGGCGCTATAGGTTCGATCCGCACCTACCGTAACCGTGAGCGTGTCTTTCTTGCCCAAGTCTACGCTCTCGCCCGCGATCGACCAGCTTGAAAGCTGATAGTTGGTAGAGGGGTCGCTACCAAGGAGATCTTTTGACCCTTTACATACACGTTATCCTCAGCCTTGCCTAATACGTTTACGGCACCACCCGTTGTCTGTACAGCGGTGACCTTATAGGTCGTGTCTACCTTGACCGCCACGGACAACGCCGCCGTATTGTAATAAGAAGAGTTATCCGGATAGAACGTCACGGAGTACTCATGCGTACCTGCCGGCACCACGGTGTTTCCGTATGTCCAAGCGAAGGTACCGGCTACCAGATATCCCTCATCTGTAACGCTACCGCCGGACAGCAAGGAGGTTGAAAGCGATTGGCCCGCCTTGATGCTTGCGGCAGTCGGGGGAGTGATGTCGCCCTCGGCGATAGCCTTCTTGCTTGTCAGGCTCATGGTATAGATTTGCTCGAAAGCCTCGTATTCAGCGTCTTCCGGATAGGATACCTTGACAAAGAAGATGCCTTCTTGCTTCCGGTCTGATTCGCCTGCGACTTCTGTGCATTTCTCGTCCTTATAGTACCCGATCGTCAAGGTCTTGCCATCAGGAAGGGTCGCCGGGATGGTCTTACAGTCCAATACAGCGGCTTTCTCCGTATTGACCACCTGTTCCAAGCCCGATACGTTCACGACCAGTTTGGCCTTTTCCTTATGAGAGGTCAAGGTAGCGGTGAGATCCGTGACTGGCTGTCCCTTGGATGCCTTGTCGGACAAGAGACCGTTCTTCGCCGTGAACGTCCCTTCCACGAAAGAGACCGCCAGCTCTACCGGAATGCGTAGCACGGCACCCGGGGCCTTCATCTCGGTATTCCTCACGCTGTATACCACGCAGCGGAAGCTGCCATCGGCGCGCTTGCTCCACGTGAGCGCATGATCGTCCGCCAGCTCGCCGAGGATAGGCGTACCGCTCAGCAATACGCCCGCCGGCAAGGTGAAATCCACTTGGAATGAGGAGAAATCTACCGTATTATCGGATACCTTCAAGGTGAGCGTATCCTTGCTGCCAGCGGCGTTCAGGTTCGTCTTCGCCAATTTCCACTGGGCGGCGGTAGCCGTTCCCGCCGATAACAGCAGGAAGAGGGCTACGAATAATTGTTTTATATGATTCACTTTCATAATTTACTTACAGAATAAAGATGTTAGTATTACTTTGCCTTCACACCATGGCCCTGTCTTCGCCGTCAAGCGGTAGTAGTAAACGCCCGCCGGTAAAGGAAGGGCAACCGTATAGCGGTTCTCGCCTACCTCGCCGGGCAAACCGTTCAGTACCGCGGTCAACGCACCGCTCGCGGAGAATACATGGATCATAACCGTCTGGGCGGGTTCCTCCAGTTGATAAGAGAAGGTCGTGCTGCCACGGAACGGGTTCGGATAGTTGGAGACGGCCTCCAAGCGGCTGATCGCCTCGATCGGGGCATTGGAGGTTACGATCGCGTCGCCACCGGACCTCAAGCTGTTGGCCTTCGCGTCGGAGAAGGAGCTCCTACCAAGGTAACGCCCGCCGGCATACGCAGGATACGGCTCTTGCCCGAAGGAATCGTGCGGCCATCCAAGCTATAACCGATCACCCGCAAGGTATCCCCGTTCAAGCTGGAAGCCTGCAGGAACTTGGCGGCATCGCCCAGCAACGGGATCTCGTCGATGGCTCCCACCAACTCCAGATAGATACCGGCTACCGGTACTTGGCTATTCATCGTCAAGAAGTTATCAGCGTCGAGCTCCATTTGTACGGGAACCTCGGCCTCAGAACGCAGTGCACTGGCCTTGGTAACCGGCTTGCCGTGGATGAGGTTGACGATACCGATTACGTCAGCGATCTCTACATTATTATTATAGTTCACATCCGCCTCGGCAAAACCGAAGTTGGGGATCATGTTATCCTTGTCCCGCAAGATGTAGCTTACGGTAGCGGTCACGTCTTGTACGTTTACCAGCATGTCGAGGTTCGCATCGCCATCGCAGGTGTAAACCCACGCATCGTACTGAACCGTCCAGCCGGGGAATAATGGATTGGTTACAAGACCAGCAATTTGATAATTCGGGGTCAAGTCTTCGGTAATCGTATAGCGGCTGTCCGTATGGTCGATCGTATCGCCGTCGAATACCCAAGTAAAGCGAGAGGCGGATGTACCTACCATCTTTTGTGAGGAAAGATCGATTGTCTCCCCATAAGCCACGAAACCTCCCGGACGAACCTCACCTACCGGCAACCTAACAACACCGAAGGCAGCTCCAATTGCCGCGGGTTCTCCACGTTAGCGAACTCCAAGCACGAACCATCGGCATTGAAAGACATCAAGGCCGGGAAGTCCGCCAAATCGATCCGGGTAGTGGGTATAGGCAAGCCATATGCGGTTAATTGAGCGGCAAGGCCCGAAGCCGAAGCGCTGTTCTCTACCCCGTCAAGCATCGTCCAATTCAAGAACAACTCCTTCAAGTTTTTGTTCTTAGACAAGTCGAGAGCCGTCAAGTCCGTACTAGACACATCCAGATACTCCAGCGATGGATACTCGGATACGATCAAAGATTTCAAAGAATAGTTTCCACCCAGCATCAAAGAACGCAATACCGTATTGTTCTTCGGCAAGGTCAGTTCCTCCACCCTATTGCCTGTCAACGACAAGATCTCCAGCTTATCCAAGGCAGCGAGATCTACCTTCTTCGTAAAGCTTTCGCCCATCTCATACATATATAAATGTATCAAGCGGCGCGGGTTCTCGTCGTTCCAAACGGCTTGCGCATACAGTGAGCCCTCGTTTGTCTTCCATGCGTCGCTGCTCCACCACTCGCTCAATGCCTTGTTGTTGGAAGCGTCTACGATACGTGCCAAGTAGCCACGTCGCTCTCGGCGAATACTTGGGGGACGGTGGTCTCCACATGGATACGTGAGGTCTCGATCTGCCAACCGGAACGTACATTGATCTCCGTGATTTCACAGAACCTCGGGTTCATCAGCTTACAATAGTAGTCTCCATACTTTTCCTCCTTGCTGTTCAGCACAAATACGCCCGGACGGTTTGGCACCGGCTTCAATGCCTCTTTCTCCTCTGTCCTATATTTGGCGTTTACCCATAGGAATACGGTCTCTATGCCATCGATCACGGCCTCCGAGGAGAGATCGATCGTATCGCCGTTCTCGAACCAGTATGGATCTCCCGGATGAGAGGGGGAAGTAAGCGTTATGCGTCCCCAACCCTCATAATTTATCTGCCGGTAGTTCTTCACCGTAGAATATCTCAAAAGAGATCCATCCGCATTCAAGTTACTCAAGTTCGGGTACTGAGCCAGATCGAGACTCTCCACGTATCCCGGCAATCCCAACGACTCCAAATTCTTCCCTACTTGTGAGGAAGGAAGCTCATACTCCGTATCTTGCAGATATAGCTGACGGATAGATGCCGGCAGGTTCTTTACCAGATCCGCGAACTGTTCTGTATGCGGCAAGGCCAAATAGGTCAAGCTCGTAACCTTGTCGAAACCTTGCAACTTCAAGTTCGGGCAGTACTCAATCTCCAGACGGCTCAATAGCTTGAAGGATGAGATATCCAGCGAAGCCAAAGGCGAATGCTCAAGGTAAAGCTCCGTCAGCTTCGAACAACCGGTAAGGTTCAGTGCCGCCAGCTTCGTATCTTGGTACCGTCCCTCCAACGTGCGATTCGTACCGAATCTAAAATATCGCAGTTCCGGACATTTGGATAGGTCAATAGAAGACAGATTCTTACTATATATATGCAAGTGCTCCAGCTTCGTGTTCTTCGATACATCCAGTTTCGAGATATTCATGTGATTCTCGCACTCGAAATGCCTCAACTCGGTGAAAGCGCTTAGGTCTAATTGAGAGATCGTATCCGTAGAGTTCCACTCGAACCAGATATATAAATGTGTCAACCGGCCTACCTCACCCGTGCTCCAGTCCGTGCGGATATTGTCTTGATAAGAGTTCCAATTCTCGCGCTCCCAGCCCTTGCTATCCACGAACTCCTTCAATTGGGTGATATTCGGGTTATCGGCAGCCAACTTCTTCAATCCGGCGATGTCCGCAGGGGAGTAGTCTGCAGAGCCACGAGCAACCTTGATCCTTGGTGTCTCCATACACCAATCTCTGTAATTATTGTTTGTGATCTCGCACTTATAATATTCGCCCGGCTTTCCTTCAAATATGAAAGCACCGTCCTTGCCAGATACCGCCTGCATAGTCGCTTTCGTCCGTTTACCAGTAGCCCGATCAATAAGGTACCATTGATATACCGATTTCACGCCACCCACCGTAGCGTAAGCGGATAGATCGATCTCCGTGCCTGCTGCGGCGTAAGCGTTATTGCCATCTACCGGAGTACCGGCCATGATCGTAGTATAACCATTCATCCAGAAATTCTCCGGTAACGAGTTCGGGAGCTTCACCGTAAACCAAGTAAGCGAATCATTACCATACAAACTCAAGCTCCGAAGTTTTGTCAAAGTGGACAAATCCAAGGATTTCAACCGGGTATTCTGCAAGTCCAACTGCTCTAACCCGGACAACGCCGATACATCCATGGTAGTGACCGTCTGTGTCCTACCATCATCGATGAAGAAGCTTTTCACCCGGCTCGTGGACTCGGTGTTCCATGTCACGCCCACGTTGTAGCCATCGTTCGATCCCCTGTCTTTCAAGTAATCCTTGTTGGAGATGAAGTTCTGCAAGTCCGAGTTCAGCGGATTGGCCTCGGCGATCGCTTTCAAAGCGGCTATATCGTCCTGTGAGTTATTGGCCGGAAAAACGAACGGTGCTTGGCCGCCATATACTATCCTATTGTCGTCCGCATCACAAATATCCACTTGAACCGTTCCGTTCCATTCCTCCGTGGCGTGAGCCATCAACGTGAATTGCGTAGCGGAGAACGAAGGAATATCTAATACGTATATAGGCTCATTATATAGACCAGTCTCTTTACTTAGGTTCTGCCGGAAAGGGTCAAGCCTTCAGAAGGGCCATTCAGATAAATCTTCATCTTAGCGTGTTGCCCCTGCAGGAAACCAGCCTTCGTCACGTTGATCGCAAAAGGGATATCCTCGTTCAGATCGCCGGATGTACGCGACAACTCTCCCATAGCGGGAGCCTTATCACCGAGCATAAATCGTATCGTTTGCCCGGTAGAGGCTAGGGCAGCCGTGCCCATGTCTCGCGAGCTGTACACTTTTACGGTATAGTCCGCCGAACACTCCTTCGAGCTATTCATTTGCAGACGAAGCCCAACGCTATATCCATAGTCCGTCAACTTCTCGTCCGGTATCCAAAAGCCGCCATTGTCTAACGTTTGCGCCGGCTCAGAATCCTCAAAGCGGAACTCTACCCCGTCCGGATTCGCCGTGTTCGCCAGCTGTACACGTACAGCCATGCCCTTCGTGAAGTTCTCGATATTGAAATTCAAGCTCCAAGTAGCCATCGGATCCCACTTGTAGATAAAGCTATAAGCTACAGGATCCAGAGTATTGGAAAACCGTACCTCCCCTTTCGCCTGGCTCTGTGGAGCCCCGGGTGTCATTCCCGCCGGGCTCGCCGACCCGGTCATACCCCAAGCCAGCCCATGCCCCGGCCATGCGGCGCATAAACATAAGACCATCGCGATGAGCGACAACCTCATACTAATTCCTCGCAAAATTGTTTTCATAAGCAATAAATTTATAAATAGGTGTTTTGTATTCATAATACGTATCGGTATCTCTCACCATTCCCGATTTAGCGTGTCATTCGTAGGATGACCTTTTCTCCATGCGCCAAGCGCAAACACGCCCGGGCCGGTATGCGGAGGATTTCCTCCCGCATAC